>MDTF01006633.1_pt1 | contig 11148 bp, 12 predicted proteins | sample 811191 | NCBI WGS metagenome assembly MDTF01 (sample SAMN05326649, study PRJNA326480) | marine metagenome | isolation source: seawater | place: Southern Ocean | collected 2011
CCCCCGCCAGCTCCAAGTAACTTACCACCCAAAGCGCCATTTTCTAGAGCTCCTTCATAAACCGCATCGATATAATCATTAGAAATCATACTGCTAAAGTTGCGCTTCAGTCTCCATGCTGTGTCGAGGCATTCCCCAAACTTCACAAGGTCTCCCTTAAGTAAATGTTTGCGTGTAGAGTAGGTTAATTCAACATTTTTCTTTACAAGTTTTTGGACAGAGCCGGACTCCATCGTTTGTTTCTGATCATCATGAATATTACCTGAATGGTGAGCTATACCTGTATCACAAAGAACAAGACTCTCCTCTAATTCCAAAGCTATGTCAGACTGTAACCTGATAGGGCTTACAATATTTTCTTTAGGATGGAATTCAATAAAGTTAAACCCTCCAAAAACAGCTGCATATTGATCTTGCCAGCCACCAGAAATCCCCAAGTGCAGGCGTTCCGCCTGAAAAGCTATTTCTGCTAACTCGTGCTGATTCCATTTATCTTTCCGGAGCATATTAAAACAACCTAAAACAACAGCCGAAAGAGTCGCCGAACCACCCAAACCGGAGCCCAAAGGAAAGTCAGAGTTAAGACTGAGCTCAAAACCATATTTCGGTTGAACTACATGCATTAATGATTGAATCAGCCCAAACGGACCTTTCTTTATGAGCGCTTCTTCAAGGCTATCTGCAGTCAGTGTTTCCCCCAAATCTAGGGAGTTAATTATGATCTTGCTATCATCTCTAACTCGCATGGCTCCATGACTATAGATTGATACCGCTGTATTTATAACCGCGCCAGAGCTATTCTCAAAATAATGAGTTAAATCCGAACCTCCTCCTCCAAAACTAACGCGCACGGGAGCTCTAGATCTTATATAAACAGCTCTTTCATCCTCTAACGGCAAATAATCCTTTGAAATTATAGAGCTCAACCTCCCTAACTGATCAAGAATCGGGATGAAATGAATATGCCCATCAAGCCGTTTAATTAACTGCTCTCTAGGAGTATCTGTCGCTTGCCAAACAAATTTACGATTCATACAATTAGAGACGCTATCTTCTAGAGTAACTCCCCGAAGCAGAGCTCTTCGAATATCACCATCTGTTGCAAGTCCAACAATTTTCCCAGCATTCGTTTGAGCAAAAATCATACCGTAATGATTTTCCTCAACTTTCAAAAGAGCACTTTTGATCGATGCGTTTTCCTCAATTACATATTTTTCAACATCAAAGCTCATTTTTTTTCTCTGATTCTATCCATCCACAAAAACTCAAATAATCCTGGGGAATACCAATGTCGATGAAATCAGTTTGAATTGGTACAGCCTTAAGGACGCCTCGACCAGCCAGTGTTGGGAAAGAGATTCTCTCTAAGGAAAATGGCTGCCCATCCCAATTGTTGAAAAAACCGGCATTCAGGTGACATAAGCCAGCGTTAATCCAACCCAGCCCTTGACTACTGTTCTTTTCACTGAAAGAGGTGACGTAAAACTCGTCGTTGAATTGCACCTTTCCATAGCGGCTAGTATCACGCAAGCTAATCACTGCCATTGACGGAGCGGCAGATCGCGCTACCTCTTGGACCCCTGTGCCAATCCAAGTGTCTGCATTGGTTATCAAAAAATCCCCCTTTAAATGTAGTTGTTGCACTGCATAGGCGACGGAACCACCTGTATCCATCGGCGCTGGCTCAACGAGCCAAGAGACTTGACAGCCGGTGAGCAAGCCGTTTTTTTCGGCCTCCAAAAATTTGATGATCAGGTCTGCTTGATGATGAAGGAGAAATACGAAAGATCTCAGGCCCTGAGCAATCCAATGCTCAATCTGGAGGTACAGAAAAGGCACTTGTCCAACCGGGGCCAAAGCCTTGGGAACCTGAGTTACTACAGACTGCAGGCGCGTGCCGAACCCTCCAGCCAGAACAAGTATTTTCACGACGTTAACCCCTGCCTGCCATTGCTAATCATAAAAGGTAGCGCTTCGTGAAGAGTTGCGATGGCCTTGTAGGATAGCCCGTTCAGCTCACATAGCGGATGCTTCGAGAAAAGGAGATTAGTCCCAACGCCTGCCGCAATACCAGCCTGTATGTCGCTTGCTTTGTCACCAATCAAAATAGAGTTCTCCAAGTCCAAATCCAGCTCCTGTTGTGCCAACAAAATCATTCCCGGTCGGGGTTTACGGGAGATATCATCCTTTTTATATTTACCCAAGCCTTCCGTGGGATGAAACGGCGAGAAATACACTTTTTCGATTGGCGCACCCGCAATTAAAAATTCGCTGCACATCCAAGTAGTTAGTTCGTGAAACTGCTGCTCCGAATAATAGCCACGACCAATCCCGGCCTGATTAGTAATAACTATAAGTCTGAACCCACTGACATAGGCCGCACGCGCCACCTCGAATATACCATCAATAAATTCAAAATTATCGGAATGGTGAACATAGCCATGATTGACGTTAATCACCCCATCTCTATCGAGTAATACTGCGCGTTGCTTCATTAGTTTGACCTACAGGCACTTAAAGGCCGAAAATTTTTATAAACTTCTGGGCTACCAGGTTTGGCGAGTGATGATCTTTGACATATTGAATTGATTCTTCTGGGTAATACTTGAGAAATTCACCGCTCATAAATATCCTTGAGAGCGCACGGGTAAGACCCTCTACTGAAGGCTCAGAGCTAATCATCGGTGGTTTGGGTATCCCAAATAGAGCAGAACTAGGGGTAACATCTCCTGCGACTAATATTCTTCCGCTACCTAAAATCTGTAGCGCATTCATACCAAGACTTTTATTGAAGAGCTGATCAATTATCACATGACTTTCCTTAAGTAGACCAGTCCAGTTACTTAAAGTTTGTTTACCCGATATCTTAAATTCGGCACCAGGATAACGCCCATCGTTTAGCGATGAAAAAACATTTTCAACAATTTGTGTTCCTTTAAAACCATATCTAGTACATCCATGTAATATTTTAAAATCTTTTTTTGGAACCCTAATCTTAAAAGGTTCGCATTCTATTGCCATTTGAACTGGCTCAGTAATTTTCTTATTATTTTTATGCGATTCATGATATTCAAAAGCAGCGGGGATAATACCAGTAACTCCAGACAAGATGGCATCTTGATATTCGGCAAGTTTTTCCTCGCCACATACAGACGATTTTTGATCATAAAGCAAACAGGAATTACAAATTGTGAAGTTATTACCTCTACTCCAATCCCTCACCTTTGAATCACAACCGAGTGACCAAATATATGTAGGTCCATTATTATCTTGAATTGTTTTAATAACATGCTGATTTATTGCATTAGTAGATTGAAATGGCTTGTAATCAATCAAGAGGACCACGTCATATTTGTTTTGCAGCTTATTTTTCAAAAACAGCGGGTTTATATACCGATATATACCTCGCACAACTCTATAGCGGCTGGAACTCGTGAGCGAATCAAATCCCATATCTTTACGCCAACTGTGTTGGTGAGCGAAGTGATCTACATCAATACCTAATGAGGTAAAACCTTTCGCCAAGAAATAACCAGTGCTAGCCAACTCTCCTAACATTAGTATTTTCATAAAGCTAAGTTCGCTCCACTATTGATCACTCGGATGACATTTTTTACATCCAGCATCTTTAAGTGAGGGCCAATCGGTATACTTAAAACTCTCTCGGATAGAGATTCCGCTATTGGGTAGCAACGGCTCTCAAAATATAAACCTTTATATGCGGCAGAAAGATGGGGTGGGATTGGATAATGAATTATGGTTGCTACCCCCACATCAGCAAGTTTTTGCTGGAGTTCAGTTCGATTTGCGCTACGCACCACAAACAAATGCCACACTGGTTTAGCCCAATCAGGTACAAAAGGCAACACAAGCCCAGTCTGCTTCAGCTCATCCAAATAATGTTCCGCAATCTTATTGCGCCGATCATTCCACACATCCAGCTTTTGAAGTTTTACACGCAAAAATGCCGCCTGAAGTTCATCCAGCCTTGAATTGTACCCTTTGACTTCGTTTTGGTACTTCACGCGTGAACCGTAATTACTTAGAACGTGCACTTTATCGGCCAAATCCGAGTCGTTAGTAGTCACTGCACCACCATCGCCAATCGCCCCCAGGTTTTTGCCCGGATAAAAGCTAAAGCCTGCCGCATCACCCAGTGAGCCAACACGCCGACCTTTGTAAACCGCACCATGCGCTTGTGCCGCATCCTCAATCACCTTTAGCCCATGCCTCTTCGCAATGACGTTGATGGCATCCATATCCGCAGGTTGACCATACAAATGCACTGCGATGATAGCCTTCGTGCGCGGGGTAATTGCGGCTTCGATGAGTACTGGATTAATGTTGTAAGTTCGCTCGTCCGGCTCCACTGGCACGGGGGTTGCTCCTGCATGGCTAGCAGCCAACCAGGTTGCAATGTAAGTATTAGACGGGACGATCACTTCATCGCCTTCCCCAATACCATAAGCACACAAAATGAGATACAAAGCATCTAGGCCGTTGCCTACGCCTATGCAATGACTACTTTCGCAGTAGCTCGCAAATTCTTTCTCAAATTGAGCGACTTCATTGCCGAGAATGTACCAGCCTGAATCCAGTACACGTTCAAACGCTTCGCCCATCTCCACACGAAGTTCATCATGTGGCGCTTTCAGGTCGAGGAAAGGAATATTCATATTTTTTTTTGAGTGGTTAATGTTAAAAATTCTTCATAATTTCGGATGTAATCGTCCGCATCATAATGAGCCGAGGCAAGCACCACGCACACCGACCCAGATGAGAAATTATCCAAATCTCGCCACATCATCGGACATACATACAGGCCGCTATAAGAACGATTGAGATGAAAACGTTTTTTTTCTTTGCCATCATCCAGCACAACATCAAAACTGCCCGACATGGCGACAATAAACTGGTGCAAATTCTTATGCGCGTGAGAACCACGATCAGAACCGCCTGGAACATCATAGAGGTAATACACTCTCTTTATGTCAAAAGGAATATGCTGCCCTCCTTCAATAAAACTCAAATTGCCACGCGCGTCATTGAATTTTGGTAACTCTATCAATTTGCAATGATTAATCATGAAGAGTGCACACAGCATAAAGTTCAGCTGCATTGTCAGGGAAATCCTTGCCCATCTCGTAAAAGCCCTGAATCATTTCCTCTGTCCAGTGATCTTGAATTTGGCTTTTGGACAATGACTTAAAGAATACCCTACCCATTTCAACCAAATGCAATCCAGCTCTCTGCAGATCCGCACTCAGGGTGTCGGGCGTGTACACCCTGCGATGGCCCAAGGCGCGGTCCCGTGGGTTTAGTTCGCATGGATACTCTAACAAACCCATCTTCACTGCTACCAGGCGATTCGCTACTATTTTTAGTCGCACAGTTGACTCCCCAGAATCCAATAATCACGGATTCAAACTATTAATTTCACCCAATTTAAAATCGCATATCACAAGCTATATGTTACTTTTTAGCATGCCATGCACCAATTTACCTTATCAAAAGAACATTTACTCGTCGACCAAATAAAATTCATGCAACTACAACAATACTTTTACCTGATATTTATTCTAATTCACATCTACCACTAGCCTTAAATTGTTCCTCTAACTTTAACAATCTTCGGCTTCTATCTTTCAGTTTTTTAGCAGGAACACCACACACAATAGTAAATGGATCCACACTTTTATTAACAAGACTCATCGACCCAACGGCAGCACCCTCTCCAATTGTTACACCGGGTAACACAATACAGTGGGTTGCAACTAATGAATGCTTTTCCAAAATAACAGGATTTGGAAAGGTTTTGCGATATTCAATAGGAACCATAGGATTAGTGAGAAATTCGCCGCTGTAATCATCTGTGCTCGCAATAATTGTTGTGTTGTATGAAACACCGGAAAAATCTTTTAGATAAATACCTACGGTAGAGCCTTGAATTCTGGAATGAACACCGACATGAATATAAGACCCAAAAACTATCTTACCCGCAAGGACACAAAAGTCATCCACACGGACATGATTGCCAAACTCTATTAAGTTTGCATTGTAAATCATAGCCATTCTTGAGATGAGTACATTCTTCCCTAATTTCTTGAAGCCCATACCCTGCAACTCATCTCTACTATAAAACGAATTCTTCATCATTACCCCTAAGTAGCGGCTCCATTCAAACTAATAGACGCCCCATTTATATAGCCGACCTGCGTTAAAAACTGAACAGTATCAAGAATTTCTTGCGGCTGGCAAAATCTATTTGCAGGTATTGTCTTTAAAATAACAGTTCTATACTCATCACTTATCTTATCAATGCCCATTCCGATATCAGAATAACCAAGGTTAATACTATTAATGGTTATATTTTTACTAGCATTTTCTGCTGCAATAGCCTTTGAAAGACCCCATAGACCAGATTTTGAAGCAGCATATGAACTTGTTCCAGGAACACCCTTCTCAGCAACAATTGAAGAAAAGTTTACAATCCTTCCATGTTCGATACTCCGCATATAGGGTAGAAATGCACGAATTACGTTAAAAGTCCCTATGAGATTAATCTGAACAACCCGCTGCCAATCGTTGACACAAGACTTGTGAGCTATTGAAGAGATATCAATACCAACACAGTTTATCAATGTTATTTTCGATGGGTTTAAATTAGTCAGCGATTTACTCCAAGCGTCAACTTGCTCATTATTTTCAATCGCCAATTGTGAAATATTTAAATCGTTTGAACGTTCCGCATTAGAGGTTCCAAAGATCTCTTCATCGACGTCGCTGGCTTTATAATAATCATACAAGTACTTACCAATACCTCTGGATGCGCCAGTAACAACGATCATAGAATTCTCCGTTTGATTAAGACCATCGTAATATAGCCGCTCCATACGTCCAACCGGAGCCAACGGCTGCAAACAATACTGTGGTATCAGGCACAAGCTTTCCAGCTCGATTAACCTCATCTAGTAAAATGGGAATTGTGCCACCAGAAGTATTCGCATATTTGTCCATATTAGTCATAACTTTTTCGAAAGGTAGGCCAATAATTTCGGCGGTTTTTTTCAAGATCCCAATACTCGGCTGGTGAGGAATCATATAATCAATATCATCAATATCATAATTAGAGTCCTCTAAAACTTGATTTATGGCCCTCGGCAATGCTCGTGTCGCTGTCTCAAAAACGGCGTGACCATCCATTCTAAAAGTATGTAAGTTCTTATCTATTGTTTCTTTTGTTGCAGGATGTCTAGACCCGCCAGCGGGAACTGTAAACTTCTCGACTCCATCACCATCGGAATATAACCTAAAAGAAATGAAACCTTTCTCATCACTAGCGTGAGTCAAAACAACCGCACCAGCACCATCACCAAAAAACACAGCGTCACGCCTTGTCCAGTCAGTGATTTTGGAAAAAGTGTCCGCTCCAATAACTAAGACATTATTATAGACGTTTGAAGAAATATACTGACACCCCACAGACATCGCAAATAAAAAACCAGAACAAACCGCGGAAATATCAAACGCTACCGCGGAACAATTTTCAAGGTTTTGCTGGACAAAGCATGCGGTAGAGGGGGCCAGCCTATCGGGTGTTGCGGTTGCAACTATTATTAGATCGATATCTTTATTTTCAAGACCCGCATTTTCAATCGCATTCCTAGCAGCTACAGTAGCAAGATCGCTTGTTGCCTGACCATCACTTGCAATTCTTCGCTCTTTAATTCCTAGCGTATTTTCTATCCAAGCAGCTTTAGTGTCTATTATAGAAGCCAAGTACTCATTAGTATAAATTTTTTCTGGAGTATAAGATCCAGTGCCGAGAATTCTCACGTTCCTAATGTTTTGAGTCATTTGAACCACCTCATTATAAAAAAAATCTTTCTATTGGTTAGATTTATAGAAATACTTCAGCTTTTTCCGTGTTGAGCAGATGCAGTAGGCACTCTTTGTATTGCGGTGCCTTGGCATATAGAACTTCTTGCTGGCCTGCGACAACACAAGATCGCTCGGCTCCGAGCCCATCCCCATCCCCATCACAGTCTCTGTTTTTTGGCCACGCAGCAAGGAGTTGATGACACCTTCAGAAGGGGCGCCACCTGCACCAGATATCAGTATTTTTGGCATAGGTTTTTCACCGGTAATAAATTAAATCAGGAGATAAATTCACAAAGTCGGGCTTTACATTTGATATTTTCACCCCTGTCTTATTGACCCATTTTAACCCCTCACTCGCGGCAGCGTGACTCACACGTAGGTTTTCATATTACCTTGGCCATACTGCGAAAACTTGGACTACGTTCGAGTAGCTGCTCATACGTGCCTTGTGCCACCACACGCCCCTCGTCAAGCTCTACAATAATGCTACATTGCCGTAACGTACTAAGCCTGTGAGCGATTAGCAAAATGGTGAGGTCACTTCCAAGCCCTTCGATGGCTTCCATGACCGACTGTTCCGTCTCGTTATCAAGGGCACTGGTAGCTTCATCAAACACTAATACAGTGGCCTGCTTGTAAAGCGCACGTGCAATACCGATGCGCTGACGTTGACCTCCGGACAAACGGACACCGCGCTCTCCCACAAGGGCCTTGTACCCTTTCGTATCGCTTTCAATAAAATCTGCAATCTGCGCTTGACGCGCCGCCTGCCGCACTCTATCCAGATCAATGGCCTCAGGCGGTACGCCGAAGGCGATATTCTCAGAAAGCGTAGCATCCGCAAGGTAGATACTCTGTGGCACGTGAGCGATATTTCGCTGCCAGCCCCGGGTATGGCTGCCGCTAATTGGGTAATCATCCAACAAAATCCCTCCCTCGGTGGGAGTCAGCAACCCCATCAAAAGGTCAAGCGCAGTGCTCTTACCGCTGCCAGTACTACCAACAAATCCGACCCTCGCACCCTTGGGAATTGTCAGATTTAAGCCATCCAGAACCCAAGGACTTTCGCTGGCATAACGGAAGCGCACCGCATCGAAGCGAATAGTGCTTTCAAAGGGCATCGGTGTGGCGGCAGATAGCATTAGATCCCCCGGCATTGGCTGATCAAGCAGATCGAGAGCATCAACCAGCGAACCTTTATTCCCTACAATGGTCGCCCAGGAGGCAAAAATTTGCTGCAAGGCCGGCAGTAACCGCTGCGCGCCAAGTGCCAAGGCGCCAAGCACGGGCAAGGCTGTAGCGATGCCTCCAGCTTCTCGGCTAAGGCCATAGGCCAAAGCGGCGATCAGCACCATGCCTATGGCTTCCATAGCGAAACGAGGACTTTGACTAATAAAGGTGTTATTGGCCTCAGCTCGCCGCAGAGATTGATCGGCCTTGCCGAAGATCTCGCAGTAAACCGACTGGGAACCATCCAGCAGAACATCTCGAATGCCGCCCAAGCCTTCTTGCAGAGCTTTAACAACTTGAGTTTGTTCTACAGCGATGCGCCGTCCATTGTCATTCAGCCGTCGCCGAGACATCATGGAGATTAGCGCATAACTTGCTCCGAAACCCGCCGCCGCGAGCGAGGCTACCATGGGATCAATGGCCATCAAAGCGAATATGATGGCCAACAACAACACGGTCGAACTGACCAATGACATCGACGCCAACAGCACCCCTGCAACGCCGTTGACCTTTACGACTATGCCACTAATCACCTCACTGCTGTTACGGGCCACATGCACGCTGTAGGGCTGATAGAGGGTGCGCCGATACACCTTGATGCCTAGATCTGCTCCTGTTGCAAACGCGATCCGAGTACTTACCCATAATAACAGAATCCGGACCGCACCAGCTGTCAATGCCGTTATGGCAAACGCAACTGTTAAGGGCAAAACCAACTGATCGGGCGAGTTGATACCCAGAGCTTTTGCTGCGTCCCCAACAATAGGAAAGCCCAACACCCGCTCGGGAGCAATAAGCACACCGAGGAAAGGCAAGACGGCGCCCAAACTGACGACTTCTGCAAGGGCGCTGACCAGCATCAAACCAAGGAGCAACTGGAATTGACGGTGTCGGCGTGGGGTTAGGTGATACCAGAGACGAGTTACCAAATTTAAAAATCCTGTCTCGAAAAATACTTTCTTCATATCATCGCTATACCTTAAAACTCGTGATAAGGAGCTATAAGCTCCTGAGCTAAATTATCAACGGCACTAAATAACCTGCCTGCCCCCACTATTTTTATATCAATAAAGCTCATTTAAGACAACCATGTTGTGAACTCTGACACCAGCCTTGATTATCCAAATACCATTGCACTGTTTTTCGTATACCACTCTCGAATGTCTCAGTGGGTGTCCAGTTGAGCGCTTCTTCGATCTTGCTAGCATCGATTGCGTAACGTAAATCATGCCCCGCCCTATCTGTTACAAAAGTGATGAGGTCTTTGTATTGACTAATACCTTCTGGCTTATCCGGCGCCAATTCTTCTAGTAGGTCGCAGATAGTGTTCACCACTTCAATGTTTGTCTTTTCGTTATGTCCGCCAATATTGTAGGTTTCTGCTACTTTACCCGTGGTCGCCACCAAAACTAATGCCCTGGCATGGTCTTCAACAAATAACCAGTCTCGGATCTGATTGCCTCTGCCAAATACGGGCAAGGATTTACCTTGTAGGGCATTTAAGATCACGAGTGGAATCAGTTTTTCAGGAAAATGAAAGGGTCCGTAGTTATTTGAGCAATTGGTCACAATAGTCGGCAAGTTATAGGTTCGATTCCATGCTCTCACTAAATGGTCAGAGCTTGCTTTTGATGCTGAGTACGGGGAGCTAGGAGCATAAGATGTGGTTTCGGTGAACAATGGTAGCGTCTGTTTCGTGGCAGACCGAGAACTGCCTACTGTTGGACCGAACTTTGATCCGACAGCTTGATATTCATCAGGATGAGGCAGATCACCATAAACCTCGTCAGTGGAAATATGATGAAAACGAAAAGTGGCTTTCTTATCTGCTTCCAATTGTGTCCAATACGTTCTTGCTTGCTCGAGTAAGTTATATGTGCCCACGATATTGGTTTGAATAAACTCATCTGGGCCATCAATACTGCGGTCAACATGCGATTCAGCAGCCAGATGCATGATGATGTCGGGCTGATATTGCTTGAGTACTCTCGCTATTTCTTTAGCATCACAAATATCCACTTTTTCAAAATAATAGCG
>MDTF01007801.1_pt1 | contig 11148 bp, 10 predicted proteins | sample 811191 | NCBI WGS metagenome assembly MDTF01 (sample SAMN05326649, study PRJNA326480) | marine metagenome | isolation source: seawater | place: Southern Ocean | collected 2011
TATGGAGGTTCTTGTTTTCCAAAAGATGTAAAAGCACTCACAAAAATTGCTAAAGAAAATGGCTATACTGCACAATTAATTACTGCGGTAGAAGAAGTAAACGATGCTCAGAAATTAGTGATCGCTCAGAAAATTGTAACCCGCTTTGGAGAAGACTTAACTGGATTAACTTTTGGTATTTGGGGCTTGGCCTTTAAGCCAGGAACCGATGACATGCGTGAAGCACCAGCCATTTATGTAATCAAAGAATTGGTGAAACGTGGTGCCAAAATAAAAGCCTATGACCCGAAGGCGATTGATGAAGCCAAAGAACATTACCTTAAAGGGATTGAGAACATTACATATGTAGCAACTAAATATGATGTTTTAAAAGACTCAGATGCACTAGTATTACTTACCGAATGGAAAGAATTTCGTTCACCTGATTTTGAAGAAATAAAAGTACAATTAAAAACTCCAGTTATTTTTGATGGACGTAATCAATATATAGCTTACGATTTGGAGAATAAAGGTTTAGAGTATTATCAAATTGGAAAATAAATGAATTTAAAAAAGACAACTAAAATATTCATAGCTGGCCATAGAGGAATGGTGGGTTCTGCTGTTTGGAGAGCACTAGATAAGAAAGGTTATACGAATTTGTTAGTTAAAACAAGTGCTGAACTTGATTTAAGAAATCAACAAGCTGTTTTAGATTTTTACAATCAAGAACAACCTGAGGTAGTCATCGATGCTGCTGCAAAAGTTGGAGGAATTCTAGCCAATAATGATTTTCCATATCAATTTTTAATGGAAAATATGCAAATTCAAAATAATCTAATAGATAGTTCTATTAAATCAGGTGTTGAAAAATTTATTTTCTTAGGAAGTTCTTGTATTTATCCTAAGTATGCTAAACAGCCACTAAAAGAAGAATACTTATTGACAGGTTCTCTCGAAGCGACAAATGAATGGTATTCAATTGCCAAAATTACAGGAGTTAAAGCATGCGAGGCAATTCGAAAAAAATATAATAAAGAATATATTAGCTTAATGCCCACAAATCTATACGGCTATTTTGATAACTTTGATTTAAAATCTTCTCACGTATTACCGGCCATGATTCATAAATTCCATCAGGCAAAAATAAATAATCACTCGGATGTTACTTTATGGGGAAGCGGAACCCCTTTGCGAGAATTCTTATTTGTAGAGGATCTAGCAGAAGCTATTGTGTTTTCACTAGAAAATAATCTGCCAGAAAATTTATACAATATAGGTTCTGGTAAAGAAGTTAGAATCGAAGAATTAGCTAGAATAATTCAAAAAGTAATAGGACATCAGGGGTTGATTCTCTGGGATTCCAGTAAACCAGATGGTACCCCAAGAAAACTAATGGATGTTTCTAAAATAAAAGAATTAGGATGGGAATATTCAACAGAACTAAAAGTTGGAATTGAAAAAACTTATGAATGGTTTTTAAAAAATATAGACACAATAAAAGAAATAAAATATAAATAATGAAAGTAGCATTAATCACGGGTATTACAGGTCAAGATGGTTCTTATTTAGCAGAACTATTATTAGAGAAGGGTTATACAGTGCATGGAATCAAAAGAAGAGCTTCATCACTTAATACTGATCGTATAGACCATTTATATCAAGATCCACATCATCCAAATCAAAGATTAAAATTACACTATGGTGATTTAACAGATGCGATGAATCTCACCAGGATTATAGAAGAATGCCAGCCCGATGAAATCTATAATTTAGGAGCAATGTCTCATGTGAAGGTATCTTTTGATACTCCTGAATATGTGGGGAATGTTGATGGGTTGGGTACTTTACGTATTTTAGAGGCAGTTCGGTTATTGGGTTTAGAAAAGAAAACTAGGATCTACCAAGCCTCTACTTCTGAGTTGTACGGAGGAATGCCTGAGAATAAAAACGACAAAGGTTTTTATGATGAAAAGTCACCTTTTTATCCACGATCCCCTTATGGAGTCGCTAAGATTTATGGTTTTTGGATAACGAAGAATTATCGGGAAGCGTATAATATGTTTGCATGTAATGGGATTTTATTCAACCATGAGTCTCCAAGAAGAGGAGAGACTTTTGTAACTCGTAAAATAACAAGAGCAACTGCTAGAATAGCTTTAGGTTTACAAGAAAAAATTTATTTAGGGAATTTAGATGCCAAACGAGATTGGGGACACGCCAAAGATTATGTTCGCATGATGTGGATGATTTTACAGTCAGAAAAGCCCGAAGATTGGGTAATTGCTACAGGTAACGCAACAACAGTCAGAGAGTTTGTTAGACTTGCTTTTAAAGAAGTAGGCATTGAATTAGAATTTAAAGGTAGTGGAGTTAATGAGAAAGCTTTTGTAATTTCTTGTAACAATAAAGCATTCCAAATCGAATTAGGAAAAGAAGTGTTGTCCATAGATCCATCTTACTTCAGACCAACAGAAGTAGATTTATTAATTGGAGACCCTACAAAAGCAAAAAAAGAATTAGGCTGGGTTCCGGAACATGATTTAGCGTCTTTGGTAAAAGACATGATGCAATCAGATCTAAGACTTATGCAAAAACAGTTATACTTAAAAAAAGGGGGATACAAAATAAATAATTTAGACTAATAAATAATTTTAAGACATGAAGAATTTAGTAATGGATATTGATAAAACTTTAACTCTTGGTGATAATAAAGATTATAATTTAGTTTCTCCAAACATAGAAGTTATTAATAAAGTTATAGAGTATAAAAAAAAAGGGTTTAATATAATTTTATTTACAGCCAGGAATATGAGAACTCACCAAGGAAATGTAGGTAAAATTACAGCTAAGACTTTACCAATAATTTTCAAATGGTTAGAGAAACATAATGTTCCTTTTGATGAAATATATGTAGGAAAGCCGTGGTGCGGTAATGATGGTTTTTACGTAGATGATAAAACAGTTAGGCCTGATGAATTCATTAATAAAACATATAATCAAATTAAACAAATTATAGAATAAGTGATCGAAAATAAAATTATATTAATTACATCGGGAGCGTATGTGAATTCAGAAATGAGTTGTGATTTTGGGTTGACTCCTACCTCTTTTTTACCGGTCGGTTATAAAAGACTAATTGAGCACCAAATTGAATTAGTTAAAGATTTTAAAGCGACCATAATTATTAGCTTACCTAATGATTTTAAATTATTAAAAAGGGATGTAACTTTATTGTCTGATAATAAAGTTTACATCCATAGAACTGATCCAAATTTAAGTTTAAATGAATCAATTCTCAATTTTATTGATGAATATGAAAAAAGAAACATTATGGAGGAACTATACATTCTCCATGGTGACACTTTATTTCAAACGTTAGAACAAGAAACAGATTTATTATACTATGGGGAGACTAATTTATTTTATAAATGGGGCTTTTTAAAAGGAATATTAGGGGGAAATATAAATAAAGAGTATAAAAAAAAATTAGTTGCTGCAGGTTATTTTACATTCAGTAATCCTTCTTTTTTTAAAGAAATGCTATCTAAAAGCAACTCATTTGAAGCAGCTTTAATAAATTATAATAAAAAAATAACTTTAAAAATTAGGTTGAAAAAATCATGGTTAGATTTTGGACACTCAAATTTATACTTCAAATCTAAATCTTCATTAAATGTTGCTAGAAGCTTTAATAAATTAAGTAGGAATTTAAATTATATCACAAAAATTAGTAAAGATAATAATAAAATTAAAAGTGAATATAATTGGTTTAAACAATTGCCAGAAGAATTTAGCATTTATAAACCTTCTGTATGGGGGTATGAAAAAGGTCAGTATGAATCATCATATAAGATTGAATTTATAGGAGCTCCAACTTTACAAGAGAAGCTAGTTTTTGGTAATCTTCCAGATTATTCATTTTTTAATACAGTAGATCAAATATTTAGTTTTATAAAAAAAAGCAGTCAAATTACTTTTGAAAGTCCAACTAATGAAGATGCTTTGAATATCTTAAATGAACTCTACATCGAAAAAACAAAAAAAAGAATTTTAGAATTTTCTAATATTTCAGGTTTTAATTTAAATAAAAACATTACAATTAATAATAAATCATACCCTTCACTTCAGACTTTTTCAGACCAAGTATTACAAGTATTAAAAGAAGGATTAATTAAATCAGAGCAAAATAAATTAACATTAATGCATGGTGATTTATGTGCTAGTAATATACTTATAGACAATAGGTGTGATACTATCAAATTCATAGATCCAAGAGGTGGTTTAGATACTCTATTTAAATCCAAAAATAATATTGCAGGTGATTTTAGATATGATGTAGCTAAATTAGGTCATTCGTTAATTGGTAATTATGATTATATAGTAACTGGATTTTATAGTTTAAAGAAACACAAAAATGATTTAAATTTTGATTATAGTTTACACCATAAATCAAAAAATTCCCTTAAAGATTTTTATTTTAATAAAGTTAAAGAAATGAATTTAGATAAAAAATTCATTAATGCTTCAATAGTAAACTTATTTATATCAATGTTACCACTTCATAATGATAATGAAGATAGACAAATTGCATTATTATTAAATGCATATGAACTATTTTATAAATAAACATAATATGATAATTATTCCAATGGCCGGTAAAAGTAGTAGATTCTATAAAGCAGGTTACACTTTACCTAAATTCATGTTACCATTAAAAGATAAAACTATATTCGAAGTAGCTCTTAGTAGTTTTAAAAAGTATTTTGAAACAGACTTTTTTCTTTTTATTACTAGAACTGATGACGGATCTGAGGATTTCGTTTTATTAAAATGTAGTGAATTAAATATAAAGAATTTTAAAATTATTAGTATTAATTATGATACAAGAGGTCAAGCAGATACAGTTAAGATTGGGTTAGATAAATCCAATGTGAATTTAAATGAAGAATTATATATATTTAATATAGATTCAATTCGATTAAATTTTATAAAACCAAATATTTCTTTTTTAAAAAATACAGCTGGCTATTTAGAAGTGTTTAAGGGAAAAGGTGAACATTGGTCTTTCGTAGAACCGCTTAAAAATAACCTTGTTAAAAGAACAACAGAAAAAATAAAAATTTCTGATCTATGTTCAAATGGACTTTATTATTTTAGATCGGTTAAATTATTCAAGCATATTTTCACTGAGTTTGAGGAAGTTAATGAATACAGCGAATTTTTTATAGCTCCCATGTATAATTTACTGTTAAAAGAAAAATATATAGTAAAATATATTTTGTTAGAAAATAAACAAACTTTATTTTCAGGAACTCCAAAAGAATATGAAAGCTTAAAATTGAATTATATAAATGGTTAAAGAAAATGCTTCAAATTTAACTTTAATAATTCAGGGACCTTTTAATGATCAAATTTCTGAAAATGCACAAATTTATCGTAAAGAATTCCCATTATTGGAAATTCTAATAATTAGTTGGGAGGAAGATTATTATAAGTATAAACAACAATTTCCTGAAAATTCAGAAAAGATAAAAGTTATTACTGCCAAAGATCCAGGTGGAGATATAAGCTCATGTAATGAAAAATTTAATGTTAATAGACAATTAGTTTCAACAAAGAAAGGTCTTCAACTAAGTAATACTGAGTATTGCTTAAAAACTCGTTCTGATTTTACTTTAAATCTAAATCTGACAATTAAAAAATTTAATAAATTTAATAGGTCAAATGATACTAATACTGAATTTAATGAAAGTATTTTAATTTTGAATTTAACATCTGAGAATCCTCTTTACTCAAATAGATATTTTGCTTTTTGTGATTGGTTATACCTTGGGCTTACTGATGATCTAAAAAAACTCATAATATCAGATCAGTATCCAAAAATTTTTTTAAAACACAAAATTGAAAATAACTCTTCGTTAAGGTACAATGCAGAACAATGGATGGTTTTAAAAGGGTTGCTAGGTCAAAATTTTCTGGGCATCATTCCAAATTCTTATGCTATTAATGAATCAATAATTAATAGTTATATGAAAGTTTTAAGATCTTTCATTATTTTAAATCCCAGACTCATTGGATTAAATTCTCATAAATATCATTTCTTGCAATTTAAATTATCAAATATGTATACTTATAAGGAGTGGAAAAGTATGTATTATGAGAGTTACAATTATAGCTTTGACATTGAAAGAATCTTATATAATATTCATGGATTTTTATTTAAAATTAAGAAAATAATATCATGAGTTTTTTTATTTCAAGATTTTTTAGAGCCATCTCTGGAATAGTAACAATTTTTTTATTAAAATATTTCGGTTCGGATGACGTACTTGGCACATTTACTTATTGGAGTATTATTATATTGTTTGGAGCAGTTTTTGTTCAATATAATCATCAAGTGTTTGTTCTTCGTTATAAAGATAGTATAGCTGAAAAATTTTCAAGCTTATTTTATAACCAGTTGTTATTTTGGATAATATTAAATCTAATATTCGTTTTTGCATTACCTTTAAATTATTTTTTAATAAGCTTTATTTTTTTAACTGTCTTATTATTTGATCCATGGGAGTCATACTATACAATAGTTAAGGATTATAAATTAACAAATAAAGTAATAATTTTATTGAGTATAACTTCAATTATCCTCAAAATATTTACAATACTTTTAATTGAAAAGTCAAAACTTGCGCCGTGTTTTCTTGCTTTAACAATTTTAGATTATTCATCAGGGTTAATTCTTTTTGCTATTTATGAAAAGAGTTTTTCTTTTTACACTAAAATTAATATTAATGAAACAATTAAAACATTTAATTTTTTATTTCCATTTCTATTAAATGTTTTATTGATATTTCTTGCGGCAAAAGTTGATCACTTATTAATTAAATCAAAGTTAGATTTTGCAGAATTAGGTATATATAGTTTTGCATATAAATTTTATGAGGGTGCTTTTATCTTACAAGTGATATTCAATTCTATTATTGTTTCTAAATACACTGATAGTTTTACATCTAAAGGAATTAAATTGGAATTCATTGATTTTTTAAAAAAGTGGTTTGTAATTATTGGAATTTCAATACTTATAGCATGTTTAATGATGTTTTATAGTTTAACAATTGATGACTATTTACCCATTAAGAATTTACACAGAGAAATAACAATTTTACTGATTTTAACCCCAGGTCTGTTGTTTTCTTTCTTTGGAGTGATAATGTCTGCATTAGCCAGTGTTAATGGTTTTTCTAAAGAACTTTTAATTATCAATACTACTGTATTCTTTATTAGTTTAATTTTAAATTATTTCTTAATAGATATTTATGGATTATATGTCTCAGCAATTATCACTTTAATGAATCAAATTTTATCATCTTTCTTATTTTGGTTTTGCTTCCGCAGAACTAGGGTTTATTTGTTTAATTTATTAAGAAATTTGCTTTGTCTCAATTGACCATGAATAAAATAAATATAAACTCATTTATATTAGGTGCATTTTTTCTTTTATTCGCGACATATGCTTATACTATAGGTGGGCATAATTTAAAATACACCTCATTAATCATTGGTTTTATTTTTTTGATTTTTTCAGTTAATTTTTTTAAAAGTACTTACTACAATCCTAGGTTTTTATTTTTTTCATTGTTTTTTTTTATAATAAATATTTTCATTGCATATTTTCTGGATCAAGAAACATTCGATTCTTTAATTATAATTTTTGACTTTATTTGTACAATTATATTTGTGTGTGGGTACTATTTAGCAAAAAATTTAAATTCTATTGATAGCGTTAAAAATTATACAAAAAACATCATTTTAATTTTTATTCCATTAGGTTTTTATTACCTATTACAATTTCAAGCAGTTTCTGCGATTGGTGGAAATACTCGAGTTATGGATGATGACTTTTTGAACACAAATGGTATAGCGTTTGTCACTGCACAAACAATTATCTTGTTAAGATGGCTATTGTTTATTGAAAAAAAATCAATATATAAAATACTTTTGGTTTTATCAATAATATTGGTTTCTGTAAATTTGATATTTACAGAGTCAAGAGGTGCATTATTATATTTATTAATCGTCTTAGGCTTTAGTTATGGTATAAAAAACTATATAAAAATTAAAAATATTATTTATATATCTTTATTTTTATATTTGGCTTTTTCAGTCATAAATTCTATAGAATTTTTTGTTGTAAAGATAAATTCTTTTTACGACAGATTGCTTTTAGGATTCAATTTTATAGCTGAACAAAGTAAAAGTCAAGTAGACCCCTCTTTAATTGAAAGAAGAGAGGCTATAGATTCTTTTTTAAATAATTTTGATAAAATCTTTTTTGGGCTAAAAAATTATCAATTATACCCACACAACCAATTTTTAGAAATTTTCATGCGATGGGGTGTTTTTGGTTTACCAATATTTTTAATCTCCATAATATCGATTTTAAGATCGATAAATATTATTAAAAAAAAAATAACTAAAAATTCTTTAACTTTTTTAATATGTACAGTATTTATTTTTACATATCTACAATCAATGACTAGTTTAAGTTTAGATAATAATAGGTTCTTATGGCTAGGGTTTGGTTTTTTAATCGGGCTTTCAAAAAACAATAATGAATTAATCTCACATCAATCAAAAAAAAATCAATATGTCTGATTTAGCCCCAATAGTATTATTTGTTTATAATAGATTGGATCATACTATTCAAACTGTAAATAGTTTGAAAAATAATTTTTTAGCAGATAAAAGCATATTGTATATTTATTCAGATGCTTCAAAATCTAAAAATGATGATGAAAGTGTAAAATCGGTCAGAGAATATATTTCTAACATTAATGGTTTTAAAAAAATAATTATTAAGAAACGAAATCTTAATATGGGACTTGCTGATTCTATTATAGATGGAGTTTCTAAAATTGTTAATGATTTTGGGAAAATTATTGTTCTTGAAGATGATCTAGTGACAAGTCCATATTTCTTAAGTTATATGAATGATGGTTTAAATATTTACGAAAATGAAGACAAAGTAGCTTGTATTCATGGTTATTGTTACCCAATAAAAAGCACCTCAAAACATTCTTTCTTTATAAAAGGTGCAGACTGCTGGGGTTGGGCCACTTGGAAAGATTCATGGGGTCTATTTGAAGTGGATAGCAGTAAATTATTAGCTGAAGTGCAAAAAACAAAAAGTCAACGTCAGATAGATTTTAATAACTCTTATCCTTACGTAAAAATGTTGAAAAATCAAATTAATGGAAAGATTAATTCTTGGGCAATCCGTTGGTACATTAGTACTTTTTTAAAGCAAAAACTGACGCTATATCCAGGAATATCATACGTAGCCAACATTGGCATGGACGATTCTGGCGTTCATAATGGAGTGTCAGATAAGTTTGATGTAGAATTAGCTAAAACCTATAACCAAATAAAACGAATTAATATTGAGGAAGACATCGAGCAGAGGAGGCTATTTGAAAAATATTTAAAATCACTAAAATTCGATTTGTTCAATAAAATAATAAACAAAATAAAATCTTATTTATGATTAAACTTATAATTAAAGGGATAGGGATTCTTTTCAATAATCCATACAAGTTTGCTTCTAAACATAAAAAAAATATTTTCTTAGGAAATTCCGTTTTAAGCAGATCTTTTAGTGTGATTCTTAATGGGGACAAAAATAATTTAACAATTGGAAATGGTTCTGTTTTATTTAATAAAGTAGTTTTTGAGGCTAATTCAGGAAAAGTTGAAATTGGAGATAATACATATATAGGTTCAAATACTAGTATTATTTGTCGTAATAGTGTAACTATTGGTAACAATGTTCAAATCTCATGGAATGTCACTATTTACGACCATGATGGTAACAGTCTCGATTCTAAGATGAGAGCCAAGGAGGTTATGGGTTACTACAAAAATTATAGTAGTGGTGATATGTTGAAAGATTTTAATTGGAATATTGTAAAAACTAAGCCAATTGTAATTGAAGACGATGTTTGGATAGGTTTTAATTCTATTATATTAAAAGGTGTGACAATTGGCAAAGGTTCAATTGTAGCGGCTGGTTCTGTAGTGTCAAAAGATGTAGAACCCTTCACAGTAGTTGCTGGTAATCCTGCATTAGTAATAAAAAAAATGAAAAATGAAATATAGAGATTTAATTGATTTTGCAAAAAAAAGTAGATTTAGAAGATTATTAAGAAAAGTTTGGCGAATTTTTAATAAAAGTTACTATCCTTTTATTATGGGTGATGAATTAAAAACTATTAAATCAGTTTTGGATTCTGGTGTTTGGAATATGTCAAGTGACGACGGTATACATGTAAAACTAGAAAAAGAATTTGCTAAATATATTGGGGTAAAAAATGCAGTATTAGTTAGTTCAGGAGGAATGGCAATACAGATGACATTACGAGGTTTAGGTTTTAAACCGGGAGATGAGGTTATACACCAAATTGACACTTGTGTTGCTAATTCATTTGCAATACTAAATGCAGGTATAACACCAATATTTTCAGATATATCTTTGGATACATTAAAGTTAGATTTTGATAATATAGAAAGGTTAATTACTCCAAGAACAAAAGCTATTATTCCAATTCATATGTGGGGTAATGCAGAAAATATGGATAAAGTAAAACAGATTGCAGATAAATATAATCTAAAAGTTATAGAAGATTGTTGTCTTTCAATTGGAGCTACCTATAAAGGGGGGAAAGTTGGGCAATTTGGTGACGTAGGAATATTTTCTTTTGGTTCAACAAAACCACTTACTGCAGGTGAGGGAGGGTTTATAGTAACTAACGATGATTTATTAGCAAAAGAATTAAGGACGATAAGAAATTGGGGAGATAAAACTCATGAATACGGTATAAGAGATCAAGAAACATTGTCTTGGAATGGACGATTATCAGAAGTAACAGCAGCTCTTATTTATGAACAACTAAAAAACTATGAAAAATTACTCAATACAGTTCGATCTAATGCAAAATTAATAATCGATTATATATCAACTAACCCATATCTAAATATTGCTGATGATAACTCATATAATGACAATCCAATTTACACACAAATAGTTCTTAAGTTAGATGAAAAAATTGAAAAAAAAATATTTATGGAAAAATTGAAAAATGAAAATATTTCAGTTTGGCATGCAAATTTTGA
>MDTF01008605.1_pt1 | contig 11148 bp, 13 predicted proteins | sample 811191 | NCBI WGS metagenome assembly MDTF01 (sample SAMN05326649, study PRJNA326480) | marine metagenome | isolation source: seawater | place: Southern Ocean | collected 2011
CAATATTGTATATTCATTGAAGATATAGCTAGAAATTTAAAACCTGCTAATGAACTAGGAATGAAAACAGTCTGGGTTAAAAATGATGAGCCATGGGCAGCTGAGTTTTCCGGTGAAGGTTTTATTGATTACAAAATCGATAGCTTGTCAAATTTTTTAAGGAGTATAAATGAACAATATTGAATTAGAAAAGATAATAGATCAAGCTTGGGATAAAAAAGAAGAAGTAAATAAACATTCAGATAAAAAAATAATTGATGCAATCAACCAAACTGTAAATAATCTAGATTCAGGGTTAGTGAGAGTTGCCGAAAAAATTGACGGTAGTTGGATTACTCATCAGTATTTAAAAAAAGCAATCATGCTAAGTTTCAGAATCTACGACATGGAAGCTTTAAGCGGCCCTTATAGTAGTTGGTATGACAAATCTCATTTAATAAAAGGTAAGACAGCTGGATGGACTAAGGAAGACCATATTAAGGCAGGCTTTAGGATGGTTCCTAATTCTCCGGTAAGGAAAGGATCCTTTGTGGGAAAGAATGTTGTCTTGATGCCGTGTTTTATAAATATTGGAGCTTATATCGATCAAGGAACAATGATGGATACTTTTTCAAGAGCAGGTAGTTGCTGTCAAATAGGAAAGAATTGTCACATCTCAGCAGGGTCGGGTGTTGGTGGAGTTTTGGAGCCAGCTCAAGCATTGCCAACTATTATTGAAGATAATGTCTTTCTAGGAGCAATGTCTGAAGTTGTTGAAGGAGTGATCGTAGGAGAAGGCTCTGTAATAAGTATGGGAATGTGCATTGGTCAATCTACAAAAATTGTAAATAGACAAACTGGTGATATTGTTTACGGAAAGATACCACCCTACTCAGTAGTTGTACCTGGCTCGCTACCAGATAAAAAAAATCCTGATGCTCCATCTTTAAATTGTGCAGTTATAATAAAACAAGTTGATGAAAAGACTAGAAGTAAAACTTCTATTAATGATTTATTGAGAGCATAATGAAAAATTTTGATGAATTGCAGATATCAAAAGACTTAATTAGATTTCCTAGTATTACTCCAATTGATGCTGGTGCAATAAATTACTTATCAAAAAAATTAAAACAACTGGGATTTAATTGTAAGATTTTAGAATTTAAAGATAAAAAAAACCCAACTATTAAAAATCTTTATGCAAGACTAGGAAACAAACAGCCCAACTTATGTTATGCAGGTCATACTGACGTAGTGCCTCCAGGAAACATAAAAGATTGGACGGTCAATCCCTTTAAAGCAGTTGTTAAGAATAATTATTTAATAGGTAGAGGGGCAAATGATATGAAAAGCTCTATAGCTTGTTTTTTAGCAGCAGTAAGCATTTTTTTAAAAAATAAGAAAAAATTTAATGGGTCTTTAAGTTTTTTAATTACAGGGGATGAAGAAGCTCAAGCTATTAATGGCACAAAAAAAGTAGTTGATTATTTAATTAAAAAAAAAGAGAAAATAGATTTCTGTATTGTTGGAGAACCGACAAACCCAAATAAGTTAGGAGAAATGATCAAAATTGGAAGAAGAGGAAGCTTATCTTGCAATTTAGAATTACAAGGTACTCAAGGACATGTTGCCTACCCACATCTTTCAAATAATCCAATAAATACTTTAATCACTATATGTGAGAAGCTTAAAAAAAAACCACTAGATAAAGGTAATAAACATTTTCAACCATCAAATTTAGAGTTCACTAGAATAGATGTAGATAATAAGGCACATAATGTAATACCAGCAAGAGTGAAAACGCAATTTAACATAAGGTATAATAATTTTCATACAGCTGTGAGCTTGAAAAAAATGATTAATACTGAAGTTAAATCAATATGTAAAAAAAATAAAATAAAATACAAAATTGAATTTTTAACATCAGGAAATTCTTTTCTAACTAAACCTGGAGCTACAATTCAAATGGCGAAAAAAGTTATAAATAAAATTACAAAAATAAAACCAGTTTTTTCTACGACAGGTGGTACTTCTGATGCTAGATTTATAAAAAAAATATCTCCTTGCCTTGAGTTTGGACTAGTTAACAAGACCATGCATAGAGTTGATGAGAGTGTTTCATTGCCAGATTTAAAAAAACTTAAAAAAATTTATTTATCTATAATCGAAAATTATTTCATTTAAATAAGTGAAAAAAAAAATTAAAAACATTATAGGATCAGGTTTTCTATCGGGTAAATTTATAAAATACGAAAAATTAATCAATAAATTAAATATTTGTATATATGCAGCTGGTGTCTCAAACTCTCTAAATAACAACCGGAAAGAACTTAATAAAGATTTTAATAGACTAAAAAACTTCAGGAAATTTATCGGAAAGAGAAAAATTATTTATATAAGCACGTGTTCGATATATGATCCCAATAGGAATAAATCGAGCTATGTTAAAAACAAGCTTAAAATTGAAAAATTTATAAAAAATAATTTTAAAAACTACATGATAATTAGATTTCCGGAATTAGTAGGTAGTAGTAGTAATAAAAACACTTTAATCAATTTTTTTTATAATAACATTTTATCTACTAAAAAATTTACTGCACTTGTTAAGGCAAAAAGAAACTTATTAGATGTCGAAGATGCAATAAAATTAACTTTTTTTTTTATTAAAAAGAAAAAGTTTAATGAAATAAATATTGCAAATATAAAATACTATAATGCTCTAGTAATAATCAAAAATATAGAAACTATTTGTAAAATTGCAGGCACCTATTCAAAAAATAAAAAAAAACTTACTATTTGGAAAATCAACAATTCTGTTAATAATAGTATTTTACGAAAGTTAAAACTAAAATTCGACAAAAAATATCTACCTAAAATAATAAAAAAATATTATACCTAGTTTTGACCCAAAATGTTGACATAATTCTACCAAACTACAATAGCTCCAATACTATTTCTGCAACTATTAATTCAATTTTGAAACAATCATATAAAGATTGGAATCTTATTATTGTTGATGATGCTTCCAATAATGAAACAATAAAAATTTTAAAAAAATTTAACAAATTTAAAAAAATCAAAATATTTTATTTAAATAAAAATAAAGGCGCTGGATACTGTAGAAATCTAGCTATAAAAAAATCAAAAAATAAATACTTAGCATTTATTGACTCGGATGACTTGTGGGAAAAAAATAAATTATTTTTACAAATTGGTTTTATGAAAAAAAATAATTATAAGTTTACTTACACTTACTATAGAACTTTTTTTTCTAATAAAATTAGCTTTAGAAAGATACGAGTACCAAGTAAATTTAATTTCTCATCTTTTACTAAGAATACATCCATAGCAACAAGTTCGATGATTGTTAACCGGGCCATTACAAATAAAGTTAAATTTTCAAACACTAAAATTTGTGAAGATTATATTTATAAGTGTAATTTATTAAAAAAAATAAAATATGCTTATTGCTATCCTGCTTTTCTAACAAAATATCAAATTAGGAAAAATTCCCTGCAGAGTAATAAGTTTAGAAATCTATATTGGATATGGAAGATAAATAAAAAACTAAATCATTTTAAATTTTTTCAAAATTTAGTTTCAGTTCTTTTTATATCAATAAATTCAATAAAAAAATATGGATTTAAGTAGTAAACTTAGTAAGACACCTTTAGCAAATATAAACCATAAGGAGGTGCTGGTGGTGCACAATTAATTCTTTTCTTTGAGTCCATAGTAAATTTAAATTTCTTTATAGTCCATTTTTCTTCCCCAACTTTTTTTAGACATCCGACCATGGATCTCACTTGCTGCTGTAGAAAAGACCTAGAACTGAAGGTTATAACTATTTTATTATTATTTTTTTTAATATTAACATGCTCCAAAGTTTTAATTGGAGATGTAGCCCCACAAGAAGATGATCTATATGTGGAAAAATCTTTTGTACCTTGCAAAATTTTTGCCGCCTTTTTCATTAATTTAATATTTAGAGTAGATTTTAGATGCCAAGCTTTATTAACATCTAAGGATAATGGTGCAATTCGATTTTCAATTACGTACTTATAGATCCTTTTTTTAGCACTGTGTCTTGCGTGAAAACCTTGATTTTTTTTTTTTATATCTAAAATAGATATTTTTTTTTTATTTAAAAAAAAATTTATAGTATTTAGAAAAAAAAATTTATTCTCTATTTTCAGCTTTGAAATAAAATGAGCTGATTGTGCCGTTGCATGAACTCTGGCATCCGTCCTTCCTGAGCCATATACGATAGTTTTTTCTTTTAAAATTTTAGTTAAAACTTTTTCAATTGATTGTTGAATTGAAGGCCCATTATTCTGAATTTGCCACCCTACAAATTTTGTTCCTTCATATTCTATTATTATTTGATAAGTGAACATTATTCTACTTGATCTCCTATTTTAAAAGTCTTTCCTGTTAAAAAATCTTTTATTAATAACTTATTTTTACCTTCTTTTTGTATTTCTTCGATCGTTATAGATTTGTCTTTACAACCAATTGTAAATTTATTGTCAAGAATGGTTCTTTCTATTCCTTTTTTATCTGATATTGAGGCTCTCCAAATTTTATATCTAACATTTTGATATAAAAACCACGCTCCAGGACTTGAATTTAATCCATTGATTTTTGCTAGTATTTCTCTTGCATTTTTGTTCCAGTCTATTCTTGCTTCGCTTTTTTTAATTTTTTTTGCGTAACTAGCATATTTATGTTCTTGCTCAAAAAATTTTCCTTTATCATTAAATATATTATCTAAGGTTTCTACAATATGCTCGGCACCAATTTTTGATAAATTATTTGAAATTTCTTCTGCTGAATTAAAATTATTAATTTTACATTTAAACTGTTTTATTACTGGTCCTGAATCTAGGTCTTTTGTAATTTTCATCATGCTTATTCCTGTTTCTTTGTCTAAATTCATAACTGCTCTTTGAATCGGAGCTGCTCCACGCCATCTTGGTAGCAAAGATGCGTGAATATTTAAAAATCCTTTTTTTGGTTGTTCGAGGAAATTTGACCCTATTAATTGTCCATACGCGACTACAACTACTATATCTGGATCAATTGTTTGAAAAAATTTAAATTCTTCATCAGTATTTAACTTTTGAGGGTTTCTTACATTTAATTTTAGGCTTTCAGCATATTTTTGTATAGGTGATGGGTTTAATTTTTGCCCACGATTAGATTTTTTTGGAGATTGTGTATAAACAAAAGAAACTTTATATGAAGATTCTACTAAAGCTCTTAATATTGGAACAGAAAATTCAGGCGTGCCCATAAAGACAATTTTATAAGACATCAAATTAATTGGATTAAACCACTATTCTTTCCAATACCTTTTTTTGTTTTGAAAGCTTTTTAACAATAAAATTTTTTTTTAGTTTTGATAGATAATCAATAAATAAAATCCCCTGTAAATGGTCCATTTCATGCTGTATACAAGTCGCTAGAAGACCTTGTGCTACCAATTTTTTGCTATTACCGTTATAATCTAAATAAGTAATATTACATTGTTTCGGTCTATCTATTTCTGCAAATTGCCCAGGTACTGACAAACATCCTTCTTCGTAAGATGAATTATATTTAGACTTTAGAATAATTTTTGGATTTACTAAATATAGTGGCTTTTTTTCCTCTTCTTTAGATGTATCAATTACTATAACTCTTTTTGGAACACCAATTTGTATTGCGGCTAAACCAATACCTGGTGCTGCATACATTGTATCAATCATATCATCCATTAATTTTTTAATACTGTTGTCCACTTTTTCTACATCTTGAGATATTTGTCTTAAAAATGGGTCTGGTTCTGTTAAAATTTTTCTAATTGTCATAAAAGATTTATTATATTAGATTTCATTTCTTTCTGGTAGTGTTGTAAATAAAATTTTATTTCTAAGTTTTATTAAATTTGACTTAACAAATAAATGATTGATAAAATAGATAGTTTGATCATCTAAATCTAAAATTTCATCTTCACCAATTATTTCTACTATTCTTAGCAAAAAAAGGCCAATTTCTTTATTTTTTACTAAGTTTAGTAATTCCATTGGGGGTGGATTATTTCTTGCTATTTCCTGATAATTTAACCCTTTAGGAAGTGTAAAATTATCATTTTCAAGTGATTCGAAGAGGGCAGCATCTTTAAGTGAAATTTTATAGCTTTTATTTTTTTTAATTTTTTTATGAATTCTTTCTAGATTTTTTTGTGTTTTTTTTGATGAAATATTTTGTTCTGTATAAAGCTTTATGATTTTAGAACTGTGATAATTATTATCATTATAACTTATTTTTCCCAAAATATTTTTTTCTTTATTTATAATATTTGCAGCTACTAATTGCTTATACTCTAATGGTATCTTTTCAGAATCTAAACTTTTTAGCTCTTGGCTCAAATATTCTTTGTACACATTAGATAAATTATCTTCTTCAAATAAGTTGCTTAGTAGAAAAAGATATTTTAATTTTGCCTCAATATTGTCTGAAAGTAAAATTTTTTGATACACTAAAGCTCTAGAACTTGAGGGCTCAAGCTTTTGATAAACATCTTCAACATTTAAAAAATCATTAATATTAAATTTTATATTCTTATAAATTTCAAAAATATTAGATTTTGCTAAATAATTTTCATTAGCTGCGATTTCTAATTCTTTAATTCTATTGTTGTCTTCAAAATTATCTATTTTAATTAATTTTGCTGCATTTAAATATTGCCATATTTTTTTATTAGTATTTTTATCCGGTGTGTAGTTAAAGTCTGATACGCTAATCGAGGATATATAAAAATTTAAAAGCGTGCTGTCATTTATTTTTTTATTTTCTTTGTTGCTGAGACCTAAAAGATAGTTAACATTACTATCAAAAAATTTATTGGATAATTTTTGTTCTTTTAGTAAATCGTGCACTAATTGTGCTTCATTTTTTTTATTTCTTTTTATGAGACAAATAATTTTAAATTGATCTAAATATGAATCTTTTACATCTTTATTGATTAAGTCAATTTTTTCACATGCATTAACTATGTTTGCCTTTGCGATATTTTTATCAACTAAATATTTAATAATTTTTTTTTTATTTGGAAATTTTTTATTTTTATTTAAAAAAATAGAAATAAGTTCATCTTTTTCATTATTGATTAACCAATCTAATTTGTAGTTTATAAATTCTGTTTCTGTCATATTAACTCCTGGTAAATTTGAAACTGTATATAAAGTATTTACAAATATTTCTTCAGCATATGATGAAAGTTCAATTTTGTTTATTCTATCTATTGTGTCCTTAACTCTCGTACCCTCAGAGTTTAACCACATGTCTAAGGTTAGATTGTTTTCGTCTGGGTCAAAGATTCCATATATTAAATTTTTGCCTTCATTCAATTCTCTCGCATCAATTTCCTTTAATGATTGTTTGTTAATATCAATATTTGATTTTTTTTTTTTAGAGGAAACAATGTCTTGTTTAGTAATTGTGGCTTTTTTATTTAAATTTTCTTTATTCCATATGTCAACACTATCTTCCGATGATAACGGAGTAAAAAAAAGAAATAAAATAAATGAAAAAAATATATTTTTATTTAAGCTTAATGATTTCATTGGTAATATTTTTTTTTATTTCTTGCTTAGGTGCTGGAAAATTAAACTTACTAAGTAAAAACAAAACCATTAAAAAAGCTAGAATATATAAAAAAAAATTTATTATTTTTTTCTTTGTTGATACTTTTGCGCTAATGCGTCTGTTGTAATTAAATTGCATAGTAATTAAATATCTTTAAACTGAACAAATAAGACAAATTTATGATAAATCAAATTATAAATTAGGAGTATATTTGAAAAAAAACCTTACTTTAACTGGTATGATGGGTGTTGGAAAATCAACAATTGGTCGTATTTTGTCTAAAAAGCTTTCAATGCAGTTTGTAGATGTTGATCAAATTATTGAACAAAAGCAGAAATTGACTATTCAAAACATTTTTGAAAGAAAGGGTGAGGCTTTTTTCAGAAAACTTGAGCAAAAAATTACACTACAAGAAATCAAAAAAAAAAATGTTGTGCTGTCTCTAGGTGGTGGATCTTTTATGAATCCTAGTGTTAGAAATAGTGTACTTCTAAATAGTAAGAGTTTCTGGCTTGATTTGAATTTAAATTTGCTTGAAAAAAGATTGCTTAAATCAAAAAAAAGACCACTATTGAATAATAAAAATACAATCATGGCATTAGAAAAAATTTATAATGAAAGGAAAAGTACATACGCACTTACTAACTATAAAATTGATTGTAATAATTTAACTATAAGCCTAATAACTAACAAAATAATCAAACTATATGCAGATAACTAAAGTAAAAGTAAAAAATTCAAGCTCTGAGTATTCAATTATTGTTGGGAAGAATGTTTTAAAGCACATTCAAAAAAAAATTAAATTACTTTGCCCTAATGCAAAAAAAATTGCTTTAATTGTAGATAAAAAAATTCCAAAAAAATTTACAAATAAATTAAAATCTTATTTAAGCAAGTATGAAGTTTATTTAATTGAATACTCAGTAAATGAAAAATTTAAATCATTTACAAATGTAAATAAACTTGTGGAAAAATGTCTTGTTAATAATTTTAATAGAACTGATGTTCTGGTTTCTTTTGGTGGTGGTATATTGGGAGATTTTTGTGCTTTAACAGCAAGTTTAGTTAAAAGAGGCATGAACTTTATAAATATTCCAACTACATTGTTAGCTCAAGTAGATTCCTCCGTTGGAGGAAAGGCTGGGGTGAACTCAAGACTTGGTAAGAATTTAATTGGAACATTCTATCAACCGAAACTTGTTATTTCAGATGTTGAACTTTTAGAAAGCTTACCGCAAAGAGAGTTGATTTGTGGCTATGCAGAAATCTTAAAGCACTCTCTACTTATAAAAAATAATTTTTTTAATTGGCTTAAAGTTAATTCTAAAAAAATATTAATTAGCAGAAATCCTAAATTAATAAAAGAAGCAATTATTCGAAGTATAAAAATTAAACTATATTTTGTTAATAAAGATGTTCATGAAAAAAATATTAGAATGATGTTAAATTTTGGTCACACTTTTGCTCACGCGATTGAAGTACAACATAATTATTCTAAAAAAATAAATCATGGTGAGGCAGTGATTATGGGCATGATGATGGCAGCGGAGTTATCCTTTTTTAAAAAAACGTGTAGTTTAAAAACACTTAATCAACTTAAAGATATTTATAGAGATAACAGCTTAAAGTTTGATATAAAAAAATTTTTTACAAAAATTAAATATAACAAAATTATTAAACATATGGCAAATGACAAAAAAAATAATGATAAGAAAATTAATTTAATTTTGTTAAAAGAAATTGGTAGAACCACATCACCAAATGCTCACAAAATTTCTGTTTTAGAGCTTAGAAAAATATTTAATAAAATTATTTGATTTTTATTTCTAGAGCATGAATTTTATTGTTTAATTCTTGCGAAAAGAGCTTCATGACTTCTCTTTGTGCTCTAATCTTAGTTAGAGAGTTTAAATAGATAGATTCAATTTCAAGACTTAGATGATACTTCTCAGAATTATAAAATTTATGTTTTTTATGCAGATGGCTATTATCCGTTATTAAAAGTCTTTCAATTTTAATATTTTTTTTAATTTTATTTTCAATAAACTCTAAAAAATTATTCATATAATCTTAATTTACTATATAACTATTTTTTTGATATGAAAATTATTTGTGATTGGGAAAATTGTGAACAGATAGGTAGCTACAAAGCGCCCTTAGAAAAAGATAATAGTAAAAAATATAAACTTCTTTGCCTAGAACATATTAAGGTTTTTAACAAAAAGTGGAATTACTTTTCAGATATGTCTGATCAACAAGTAGAGTATTTCATTAAATCAGATCTCACCTGGCATAAGGCAACAAAAAGTTTTAGCTCGTCGGATAATTTTTTTAATATTCTATGGAACAATGCATTAGAAGATAAGCTTAATATTTTTAAATCTGAAAGTTTTAATGAGTATAAAAAAACTCAATTAAGCAACACCGATAGAGATGCCCTTGACGTTATGGATATAAAATATGGGGCTAAATGGGAGGAAATTCAAAAGCAATTTAAAACTCTTGTAAAGAAGTACCATCCTGATAAAAACCAAGGGAGTAGGAAATTTGAAGACAAACTGAAAAAAATTACTTTAGCATACAGTCAACTTAAAATGACAATAGGGAAAAAAAAGTGACAGATTTAACGGCATTAAAAAAACCAGACATTAAAATATCTGTAAAACAAACTTTTGGCATAGATACCGAAATGGAAATTGATGCGTTCTCCAAAAAAAATGAATTTGTTCCAAAAATTGACCAGGACTATAAATTTGATAGAGATACAACTTTAGCTATCCTTTCAGGATTTGCTTTCAATAAAAGAGTTCTTATTCAAGGATATCATGGAACTGGAAAATCTACTCATATTGAACAAGTTGCGGCTAGATTAAATTGGCCATGTGTGAGGGTAAATCTTGATAGTCATGTTAGCAGGATAGATTTAATAGGTAAAGATGCTATTGTTTTAAAAGAGGGCAAACAAATTACTGAATTTAAAGAAGGAGTTTTGCCATGGTCTGTACAAAATCCAATTGCTCTAGTGTTTGACGAGTACGATGCAGGTAGACCTGATGTTATGTTTGTTATTCAGAGAGTTCTCGAAAGTGAAGGCAATTTTACATTACTAGATAAAAATAAAGTTATTAGCCAGCACGATTATTTTAGAATGTTTGCAACAACTAATACGATCGGTCTTGGAGATACAACTGGACTTTACCATGGCACTCAACAAATTAATCAGGGGCAGATGGATAGATGGAATATAGTAACAACTCTTAATTATTTACCTTTTGAAAAAGAACTAGAAATAATCTTATCAAAAAATAAAAGTTATAACTCTACTGAAGGTAAGGAAAAAATTTCCAACATGATTAAAGTTGCAGATTTAACAAGAAAAGGATTTGTAAACGGTGATATATCTACAGTCATGAGTCCAAGGACTATTTTACACTGGGCGGAAAATACTAAAATATTTAAAGACCAAGGATATGCTTTTAGATTAACTTTTTTAAACAAATGTGATGAAACAGAAAAAAAAATTATTTCTGAATACTA
>MDTF01002931.1_pt1 | contig 11144 bp, 8 predicted proteins | sample 811191 | NCBI WGS metagenome assembly MDTF01 (sample SAMN05326649, study PRJNA326480) | marine metagenome | isolation source: seawater | place: Southern Ocean | collected 2011
AAATGACATACCCATAAACCAAAAAGACCATCCTAAAAGGACAGTCTTAATATGTTTTATTCTATAGTTTATTATTGTCATTAATCAATCAACTGCTTATAAACCTTATCGTTATATTCCATTTTATATTTCCCTTCTAAAGTATTCAACCATTCTTCCATTAAAAAATCTTGGTATTTTGCTGTTACCAAACCTTTAACTTCTTTTAGATCTTTGTTTTCAGATAACAGTATTTTATTAATTTTAAGAACAGTAAAAACACCCTTTTCAGTTGTAATATCCGAAACTCCAACAGCAAACTTTAAGTCCCCAATTTCAGGTCTGTTTTTTCTTTGATAAACACCAGCTTCAACACGAACATTTAATTGAGAGTTTTTATTTACATTTTCCAAAATATAAACATCATCTTTTCCACTATCTAAGTATTTTTTTACCAATTGAACAGTAGGAGCATCTTTACATTTATAAATTACCCCATCCATTCTATTATCCCATTTCCAGTTCGCTGCATGTTTTTGATGAAAAGATTTTAAACCACTAGTATCACTAATCGCTTTACTCCAAACCATTTGATCTGTCAATTCGAACAAAATAATTCCATCCCTATACTCCTTTAGTAATCTTAAATAGTCAGGGTATTTTCTTCCCAATTGCAGTTTTTCATGATCGAGCAAAATAGTCTTGATCCATTCGTCGTATGAATAGTTTACAAGATGTTTGTATTCACCACCTTTTCTAGGTGCTAACTTCTCCGTTAAATATTTAGCGAAATCACTTTGATTATATGTTTTTCCCGCAAATGAAAACATTTTAGCTTTCAATTTAGCGGCTGTAGGGACTGTCCAATTTCCTGTTAAAAGTGTTGTATCACAATATTGAAAAAAAGAATTAATCCCATGTCTGTTTTTCTTCAAAGGAAACTTCTCAGTAAATCCATATTCCTTCTTAATATTATTTAAAACAGCAGCCTCACTTTTTTCAGCTCGGTCAGACCTTGCTACTTTACTTTTTAAAGTAGATTTCATTTCAGCAAAAGACAATACTTTTTTAACTTCTATAAGCTTAATAATATGCCAACCATACGTAGTTTTAACTGGCTTTGAGAAACTTGCCTTTTCAGTTAAGGCAAAAGCTGCATTTTCAAATTCAGGCACAAACTTACCAGCTCCGAACCAAGGCAACTCACCTCCTATCCCTCTAGTTTGTTGGTCTTCAGAAAACTGTTGCGCTAAAGTTTCAAAAGAATCTCCAGCTTTTAATTTACCATAAACCTCATCGATTTTTTGCTTTGCCACTTCCTTGCCTTTCTCGTCCATTTCCTCCTTAACGATCATCATGATATGTGCAACTTTAATTTCCCCAATAGATTTTCTTTTACTGTGCACCTTCAGTACATGATACCCAAATCTCGTTCTTATAATTTCAGAAATTTCACCAGTTTTAGTTTTGTATGCTCCACTTTCAAAAGGGTATACCATTTTAAATGCTGCAAAAAATCCCAAGTAGCCCTTATTGCTTTGTGCACTTGGATCTTGAGAATATTCTTTAGCTAACGCTCCAAAATCTTTTCCAGATTTTGCTAAAGTTTGTACATTAAGCGCCTTATTGTAAGCTTCTAAAGTATCATTGGGTAAAGCATGAAGTTTGATATTAATTAAAACATGACTGGCTTCAATATCGATTAAACTTCTATCATATGACTCTTTAACCAATTGCTTAGTAACCGTCTTATCCTTTAAATAGGATTCTGCTAATTGATTTTTATAACCATTAAATTCTTTTATGAATTTCTTAGTTGTGTCTAATCCTCTATCACTCGCATCTTTTACTTTCAATAAAAACTTTGAATATAATGCTCTGTATTTATTGAGAGAATCAATATTAGGAACTGATTTATCAAAATTATTTTTATTGAACAAGTACCAAAAATCACCTGCAGTGGTCGTGTCTCCCTCAATTACAACCAACCATTCATTTGCAATTTTATCGTCAATACGAAGTCCATCATCCTGTGCCTCAACAGTAAAAAAACCAATAGACAGAACTGCTATTAATAAGTAATTTTTTAATTTCATAAAATAAATAGTTTTAAAAAGTAAACAAACAACATTTAATATTAACGACTATAATTAGGTGCTTCTCTTGTAATTGTTACATCATGTGGGTGACTCTCTCGAGATCCTGCTGAAGTAATTCTTATAAATTTAGCTTGCTTTAATATTTCAATATTTTTAGAACCAGTGTATCCCATACCTGATCTTAATCCTCCAATAATTTGATACATAACCTCAGATAAGGTTCCCTTATATGGAACACGTCCAACGATACCTTCTGGAACAAGTTTACTTGAATCAGTGGTTTTCCCTTGAAAATATCTATCATTTGATCCAGCTTGCATAGCTTCGATAGATCCCATTCCACGGTATGTTTTAAACTTTCTTCCTTCAAATATAATTGTATCACCTGGAGACTCTTCTACTCCTGCAAATAATGAACCAGCCATTACTACATCTGCACCTGCGGCTAAAGCCTTTACAAAATCACCAGAATACTTAACACCACCATCAGCGATCAATCCAACTCCAGTTCCCTTCAAAACTTTCGCTACATCCATTATTGCTGTTAATTGAGGCACCCCAACTCCAGCAATAATACGTGTTGTACAAATTGATCCTGGACCAATTCCAACTTTAACTCCATCTGCTCCCGCTTCTACTAATGCAAGTGCAGCTTCTGCTGTAACAATATTTCCCGCAACAATATCCAAATTTGGATATTGAGCTTTAATTTCTTTTATTTTTTCAATGATTCCAAAAGAATGTCCATGCGCAGAATCTAAAACTACTACATCAACGCCAGCTGATACTAAAGCAGTAACTCTTTCCAAGCAATCAGGTGTAACACCAATTGCTGCTGCACATCTCAATCTACCTCTTGAATCCTTACAAGCGTTTGGGCGCAATTTAATTTTAATAATATCTTTATAAGTAATTAACCCAACTAATTTTGAGTTTTTATCAATTACTGGAAGCTTTTCAATTTTATGTTTTTGCAGTATATCCTCAGCTGTAGAAAAACTTGTTGATTCATCAACTACAACTAAATTTTCAGAAGTCATTAGTTCACGAACTAACTTCATCATATTTTTTTCAAAACGAAGATCACGGTTAGTAACAATTCCAACCAATTCATTTTTTGAATCCACAACTGGAATACCTCCAATTTTATATTCAGTCATTAAACCTAAAGCATCTTCAACTGTAGATTCAGCTGTAACAGTAATGGGATCTAAAATCATGCCGTTTTCTGCACGTTTTACTCTTCTAACTTCGTCTGACTGAGCTTGAATGCTCATGTTTTTATGGATAACTCCTATCCCTCCTTCTTGTGCCATTGCAATAGCCATCGCTGAATCTGTAACAGTATCCATAGCGGCAGAAATAACAGGTGTTCTAAGTGTTATTTTTTTTGTTAATTGAGTTGTTAGATTAATATCTTTTTCCGTTGGTAAAATATCTGCGTACGATGGTACTAATAGTACATCATCATAAGTTAAGCCTTCTCTAATTTCCATAACTTTATTTTCGTGAGCCATAATCCACCAATTAAATTGGTGCAAACTTAGCAAATTCAGAACAGATTTGAGTCTTTATCTTAGTTAACTTTTGAACATTTTTTTGAGTTCTCCTTTAACAAAACTTTTTACATCGTTTTTAAAGCTTTAAGAAATCAACTACCACCAATCATACAAGCTATTATTATTTTAGTGAAATTTTATAAAATCAATTTTATAATTATATTAAAGCTTAATAAGTGCTTCTAAAATAGCTTTAATATCAAATATTGACACGATCAAACATTTCAAAATAATTGGAAGTGAAGTTGGAGGATTAATTACTACCATTTTTTTATGGTCGGTACTTATTTTGTGTAAGAACATATAAATATTTAAATAAACAGAAAAGATTTATTCCAAAAACTAGAATCAAAAAAAAGTACTGAAAAACTAGAAAGAAAAATGAAATAACCACTTTATAAAAATAAGGAACAAATTAAAAACAGGAGATCTAATAACCATGAATAATATGAAGTATAATAGCAAATAAAACTAGGCTACATACGCTACGTATTATTTACATAAATGATCATAAACACCTTATAAAAAGGGAATTAAGAGAATTCATGGTAAAAAAACATATTCAACATAAATATATCAATTTGTTTGTACCTTTGCGACATGCAAAGAACTAATGAAGCTTTAAAAAATTTAGGTTTTAAAAACTTGAAACCTATACAATCAGAGATGCTTGAAGCATTTGAAAACGAAAGTGATTTGGTTTTAATAGCACCTACTGGTTCGGGTAAAACTTTGGCTTTCCTCTTCCCTCTTTTGGAATCTTTTAAAGAAGGTAAAATCACACAAGCTGTTATTATAGCTCCTGCTAGAGAATTAGCTTTGCAAATTGAACAAGTTTTTAAAGATGCAAAAACTGGTTTTAAAGTAAACTGCTGTTATGGTGGTCACCCAATTAAGATTGAAAAAAACAACTTGCTTGATGCACCAACTTTAATCGTTGGAACCCCTGGAAGAATTGCTGATCATATTAGAAGGGGAACAATTGACGTTAGAAATATAAAATCACTTGTTTTAGACGAATTTGACAAAGGTTTAGAACTTGGTTTTGAAAAAGATATGCGTTTTATAATTGATGAATTGTTTTATATTGAAAACAGAATTTTAGTTTCCGCAACACAAAAAGGCGATATTCCTGAGTTTACAAGAATGGAAGATCCAAAGATTTTAAGTTTTATTGGAGAAAAAAGAAATGAAGGTACTTTAAAATTATACAGTTTAAAATCTGAAGGGAACGACAAACTTGAAGAACTAAAAGAGCTCATTTACAGAGTTGGAAATCAACCAACTATCATCTTTTGTAACCACAGAGAAGCGGTAGAAAGAATTGGAGAATTGCTAAGAAAGAATAAGATTCCTGCAGGAATCTTTCATGGAGCTTTAAAACAAGAACACAGAGAACGTGAACTGACTAAACTTAGAAACGGAAGTACTAATGTTTTAATCACTACTGATTTAGCTTCTAGGGGTATCGATATACCTGCTATTAAAAATGTAATCCATTATCAAATACCTACTGTAGAAGAGGCGTTTATTCACCGAAATGGTAGAACTGCTAGAATGGAAGCTGATGGAAATGCTTTTATCATGTTAAAAGGTGATGACTACATTCCTGACTTCGTTGGTAATATTGATGAGTTTGAATTAGCAAACCACGAACCTGTTGATTTAGATACAAAGTATGTTACTGTTTATATAGGACTAGGAAAGAAAAACAGAGTTAATAAAGTTGATATCGTTGGTTTATTCTACAAAAAAGGAGGGTTAATAAAAGATCAACTCGGTAAAATTGAAGTAATGGATTATTGTGCTTTTGTTGCTGTAGACAGACTTAAAGCTGATGACCTTGTTGATACTCTTAGAAAGGAAAAAATAAAAAAGAAATCCTTTAAGATTTCTGTTTCCCGTTAAGAACTTCAAACATCTTATTTTGTGTAAAATAGGAAGCCAAACCTCCTATTGCTGTTGCTATAACATAAGCTGAAAAAATACCCTTATACCCAAATAAATCACCTAGAAACAAAGCAAGTGGTATATAGAGAATTATCAGTTGAAAAAAAGTTAACACCCCTGTATGTAAAGGTTTTTGAAATGCATTTAGCACGCAAGTATCTAAAACAAAAAACATTCTAAATATAAAGCTGTAGGGAACAATCCAATAAAATTCACTCATAAAATTAAAGAAAATAGGGTCTGGATTTTCCTTCATAAATACTGGCCCTATTTCATTTCTGACTAGTATAAAACAAATTGTTGCAACTATTCCCCAGATCATAGCAAAACTTCTACTTAGTGAAATGGCTCTTTTAATTCGAGAAAAATTACCCGCACCATAATTTTGAGCAACAAAAGAAACTAAAACTCCCCCCAAAGCGGCCACAACAGCTAATGCAAAAAAATCAACGCGGCCTGCTGTTTGCAGTGCTGACACCAATTGTTTTCCATGTGGATAATCACTAGCAATTCTAGCTATTAATGAAACTGAAAACGGTATAACCATTTGAGTAGCAATTGCTGGTATTCCAATTTTCAACACTTCTTTCCAACTACTGATCATTTTTTTAAAGGAGAAGTCCTTAAAGGATATCATGCCAAATTTAAAATGAAGGAAACTCAAACTGGCTACTAATGTGATTATTCTGCTTATAAAAGTAGCCAACGATGCTCCAAAAACTTCCAACCTTGGCATTCCTAAATTCCCTAAAATTAATCCGTAATCTAGTACAATATTTGCTAAAATAGAAACACCCATAATTAATGCTGGAATTAATGTATTCCCTTGTGCTCTAATTGCACTGTTTCCCAACATCGGTATTATAATTAATGGCACCCCTAAATACCAAAGTTCCATATAATCTTTTATATAGGGCATCAATTCAGAACTTGCTCCAAAACACTTAAAAAGTATTTCTATGGTAGGATATCCAATAGACATTAAAATTATTGCTAAAACAACTGCTAATATTATTGAATCAGTTGCTAGTCGTTTTACCTTTTCTTCATCCCCAGATCCTACTGCTTTAGCAACTGTTGCTGTTACACCCGTTCCTAAACCAAATGCCAATGCGAACATTATTAGCATTGTGTTTACTGTATATGATAAAGCAGCTAATGGATTAGTACCTAATTGACCAACAAATTTTGTGTCGAAGAAATTAAATAAAGCAAAACCAATCATAGCAAAAAACATTGGGACGCTTAATTTAAATAAGGTCGGGCCAATTGGATCGGTTAGTAAATTTAATTTCTGTTTCATATATCAAATCGAAGCTGCAGGCAAAAATAGATATTAAATTATCGGTTAGTTGAACAAACTATTTATTTTATCTTAATTTTTTTAAGCAACTCTTTGAGGCCTTTCTGCAAATTATCTCATATTAAAAAACAGTCCTTTTAAAACATTGCTTATTTTCCAATAAATGATCTCTAATAATTAGTTTAAGTTTTATTTTCTAATTATTTCATGAACTTTGTACTTGGTTTCATATTATAAATCACCCACCAAACTCTTTCCAAGATCTTATAACTACGAGTTTATTTTAATAAATTCCCGTTGTCATACTGTATTAATTTAAAATTAATTGTTAGCGCCTAAAGTTTACAAAAGACAAAAATAGAATTAAATTCGTTGAAACAAATTATAGTTTTGTTTGATTATTTTCATAACTTTATAAGAAAAAATTATATCTCCGAAAAATGACAATCACGCAACTTCAATATATCATCGCCGTAGATAATCACCGACACTTTGCCAGGGCAGCTGAAAGCTGTTTTGTTACTCAACCAACACTGAGTATGCAAATTCATAAATTAGAAGAAGAGCTTGGAATTACAATTTTTGATAGGAGTAGAAAACCACTACAACCTACAGATATTGGAATTCAAATTCTTGAACAAGCAAGAATTGTTATTAATGAAGAAAAAAGAATATATGAAGTTATTCAAAAGCATAAAGGAGAAATTGCTGGTAATTTCAGATTAGCAATTATTCCAACTGTAGCTTCTACTTTATTGCCTCGTTTCTTGAAATGTTTTATTTCGGAGTATCCAAAAGTTAGTTTAGAAATTGAAGAACTGCAAACTAAAGTAATTCTAGAAAGATTAAAAAATGGTTTATTAGATGCTGCTATTTTAGCAACCCCATTGGATCAAGATGGAATAATGGAAAAACCACTATACTATGAACCTTTTATGGCATACACACCTATGGATCATAGGTTATATAAAGAGAAATTTATAGCCAATTCTGACTTGATATCTGATGATATATTACTACTTCACGAAGGTCATTGTTTTAGAAATAGTGTTATGAATTTATGTACTTCATTGTTTGACAAGAAAAACAACTCTGGTGTAAAACTAGAAAGTGGTAGTTTCGAAACACTTATTAAATTAAGTAAACAAGGGTTTGGAATGACGCTAGTGCCATATTTAAAGGCTATTGAATTGAAAGCTATCGAGCCTCAAGGAACGATAAAACCTTTTGCAAATCCGCAACCAGTTCGTGAGATTAGTTTGATACATCATCGAACGCACCTTAAGATTTCTATTATTGAGGCATTGGCTAAATGTGTACAAGAAAATATTCCTGAACATATGTTAAAGGATGAGAGTGGAGCTATTGTGAGTCCAAATTAGAGATCCTTTTTTATTTCAAGTACTAATTTTCGCATTATTAAATTAATATGACCAACTCGTGCGCATAGAATTGTTAGATATATATATATATATGATTATCTAGTAAACGATAAGCAGATAGTTTGATATTATACTTTTTTGGAACAGCTGAAAGCTTTTAGGCTAATTCTATTTTCACACACTATCTCTAAAAACGTCTCTTTATTTATTAACTACTTTGGATTATCCACTATGGATTTTAAGGAATTGTCACAAGTATATTTTTAATCCTTTACACCCCTTGGAAAAAATAATTTAAAGAAGGAAAATAGGATGAGATTACAAACCTATAAAACCCAAAAAAATATTCATCTAGGAATAAAGGATTTTAAAATTAAACTAGAACGGTGGTAAAAGCCTATTATTCTAGTGTAATTTGATGAAGAAATATCTCGAACAAAGATTTAAAAAAATAATTACACGTAAAAACTTCTGAGTATTCAAACATTTTCACAGCGAAATCGTAGACACAATAAACCCCACAAACTAAAACTCATGCATTACGATAAATCTGAATTAACTATTATTTATAATAGTAACAAAATCATTGACAAAAAAACACTAGCTATTGCTCAAGGTATTTCCTCACATATTAACAAGCAGGACATAAATGAAGTAAGATTATCTAATACTTTATTCAGGTTAGCCGTAGAAAAACTAAATATAAAAGCCAAAGACATTATGGACAAGTCTAGTCCATACTATCAAGAAAATATAAAGGGAAGAGATCCAGATATTGATTCAGCCTATTATATGATAATGAATAATCCTAAGTTACTTAAAAGTCCTATTGCACTTTTTAAAGGAAAAGTAGTATTGTGCTGTACGCCGAGTGATGTTTTAAAAGTTTGCTAATTATAATTTATCAATACAAACAGCCCGTCACTGTGAACAATCTTAAAACTAAAAAAACAATTCACATTTAACTTTCAGCCTAAAAAAAAAGAAAAATGGCATATAATGTTAATTTATTTTTTTTCCTTCGTACAAGTTATTGAAATGTTTTTTATGAAGAATTACAGTATTGCATTTATTATTATGTGTGTTTATTTAGTTGTTTTTTCTTGTGCTCCATCAAGATTTGTAAACACGCTGCCCAAAGGAGAAACTCAATTAGGTTTTTCTTTAGGCGGTGCTATGCAAAACTTATTTGATTTAACCGTACCTACTCCATACTCAAGCTTAGTGATTGGTCATGGACTAAGAGATGGCTTAACCATTTACGGAGGTATACATACAACAGCGTTGGTTTTTAACACATTGCAAACAGATTTAGGTGTTACCAAAAGACTTTATCATTCAACAACTCCCAAATTTTGGATTCCAGACTTATCAGGAGGTTTTACTATAAATAGTTTCATCGAAATGAAAGATGGAGCTTGTGATGTTTTTCCTCAAATTGATTTCAATGCAATATGGAAGTATGGAGATAAAAAATCACATTTTTTTTACTTGGGTGTATCTAACTGGATTGATTTAAACAAATATAAAGCACATGATGAGCTACAAAATAAAAAAATAATCATCAATCCTCATTTAGGAAACACTTGGCAAAATAATAAGTGGAGTTTCACTATTGAATATAAAATCCTAGCACTGATGCAAAAAAATGAAAACGTTGTTGTTAACTATGCTAAATGGCACGGAAAGTACAGTGTCCCAGGAATATTTATAGGTTTTACGAGAAAAATAAATGAATAATATACTAAAAATACAAATCCTCTTTTTTTTAACAGTAACGATCATTTCATGTCAAAAAATTGATAGTTTTATGTTTGAAAATATAGCTACTGACAATTATCTTTTGGATGAATACGAAGGAAAGAGCGAAATATTTTTAGATAGTTCTTATGATATTCTGCAAGAAAATATACATAAAATTGAGCTTGTAAGTAACGGATACACAATTCACGGAATTTATACTGGGAATATCAATACCATCGCACAAGACACAATAATTGTTTATTGTCATGGAAATGCTGGTAATATCGATTATTATTGGACTCGTCAAAAACTACTCGCTAACCTAGGAAGTAAGAATAGATTTGGTGTATTAATGATTGATTACAAAGGCTATGGAATGAGTGAAGGAACACCATCAGAAAGTGGATTAGTGGAGGATATTAACGCAGGGCTTTTGTGGTTAAAAGCAGAGGGCTTAACAAATGACCGTTTAATAATTTATGGATTTAGTCTTGGTAGCTATCCAGCCACCTACTTAAGTTCAAAAAAGAATGGAGCATTAATCCCATCTAAACTTATTTTAGAGGCACCGTTTGCTTCAACGAAAGTTATGGTTAATGATGCTTCTCAATTATCTATGAAAAATAATTATTACACCTCAACAGATTTTGAAGTTGCAGATTTAATTAAGGACGTAAACCAACCATTTTTATGGATGCATGGATCAAAAGATAATTTCTTATCGATAAAAACGCACGGAGAAATTGTTTACAAAAACTATGGGGGCATAGCATCAAATAAAATTGCAATTCGAGTTCAAGGAGCAGGTCACAGCGACCTACCATATTATTATGGACTCCCAATATTTTTAGATTCAGTACTTGATTTTATTGAAAAATAGATTTAATATTCCCAGTAAACTTTCGCAATCTATTTTATCATAAAATGGATGGAAGATCATCAAGTAAACAATACAATAGTAAAATTATTTCGTATTAGCATCCTTAATGTATTGACTCTTAATAAGAGTAGTTTTAATAACGTGTATAACTTGCTAATTGAATCTTAAATCTACCTATAAAACTTCTCTTCAAAGTAATGCCTCAAGTTGAAGCAATTTAAAAATAACTTTCACCCTGTAAGACCAAAA
>MDTF01002544.1_pt1 | contig 11143 bp, 10 predicted proteins | sample 811191 | NCBI WGS metagenome assembly MDTF01 (sample SAMN05326649, study PRJNA326480) | marine metagenome | isolation source: seawater | place: Southern Ocean | collected 2011
GATATTATCCCTATTGCCTATTACTGTTCCTCATGAGTTGGTTAGCTGGCAGGACAAAGTGCATCATTCTGTAGCCTATGGGCTGCTGTTCCTTTTAGCTATTTCTGCTTATGGGTATCGATTTGCGCTTTGGAGAATCGGTGTTGTTCTTACACTTTTTGGTTTGCTGATCGAAATAGCTCAGTCCATGACGGCATATCGTTATGGGGATCCCCTTGATTTTCTAGCTAATATTTCGGGCATTCTTTTAGTAGGTATTGCATATAGATTGCGCAGGCGGCGGTCATGATTTCAGTGTATCGTGGCAGTGATTATTTTGAAGCTCAGCTGCTCAGAGACTTAATCGAGCAGGCCGGCTTTCAGGTTTTTCTCCACGGAGCTTCATTGCAGGGTGGTTTGGGAGAGGTCGCAGTCATGGGGCACTTGTCGATCATGGTCAATGAAAAAGATCAATCCGAGGCTGCAGAGCTAGTGATGGCCTATGAGCGCGGCGACTTTACTTTAAAAGACGAACAATGACTTATCAAATTAAGCAACTTATGCTCTGGATTGGTCCTCTTGCGGGTGCTGGTGTCTCGGCTTTAATGCTGTCTTACGGTTGGGCAATCGAGGGAGCTTTAACCGGTGGCCTGACGGTTCTTTGCGCTCTGTGGTGGATATTTGAACCTATTCCTATTCCAGCAACATCGATGATTCCCTTAGGCGTTATGCCTTTGCTAGGTATACTCGATGGCAAGCAAGTTGCTCAGGCTTACGGTGACCCACTTATTATTTTATTAATGGGCGGTGCCATGCTGTCAAAAGCGATGGAAAAAAGCGGTGCTCATCGTCGGATTGCATTGGGGCTAGTGAATCTGTTTGGCGGTGAGAGCCAGAGTCGATTGGTGTTTGGCTTTATGGTTGCGTCTGCAGCATTGAGTATGTGGGTGTCAAACACGGCAACTACACTTATGTTACTTCCTGTCGCCTACGCAGTGATAGACAGTGTGAAAAATTCTGATGAAAGCCAAAAGCTCGCTGTAGCTCTTTTTCTAGGCATTGCTTACTCCGCTAGTATTGGCGGTTTAGGTACTCCGATAGGCTCGCCGCCTAATGTTATTTTTCTTAAAGTGTATGCTGAAACTACGGGTTCCATGCCGAGCTTTAGCCAGTGGATGGCTTGGGCCTTACCCGTGGTTGTGATTATGATTCCTGTGGCTGGCTTATGGATGACGCGCCATCTAAAAAATGGCTCTCCGTTAGTAATACCTAAAGTTGGCGATTGGCGTGCCGAAGAAATTCGCGTGCTGATTGTATTTGGTTTAACTGCTCTAGCGTGGATAACCCTGCGCGAACCATTCGGTGGGTGGACTACTTGGTTCGGCGTACCTTCAGCAAATTATGCTGCAGTAGCCTTAACGGCAGTGGTGCTAATGTTTGTGATACCTAATGGTTCCGGAAGCAGGTTGTTGGATTGGGAGTCGGCATCTACTATTCACTGGGGAGTCTTGCTGTTATTTGCCGGAGGCATAGCAATTGCGAAAGCCTTTGCGATCACAGGTATTAGCTCAGCAATCGGGGACGCGCTTTCCGGTGTGACTCGTTTATCAATTATTGTGGTAATAGCCGTTGTTGCTATGGCGGTCACTTTCCTCACAGAAATAACCAGTAACACCGCAACAACAGCCTTGTTAATGCCGATTCTTGCGGCGGCGTCCTTAGGCGCCGGTTTTGAACCGGCATTATTAATGTTGCCAGCAGCCCTATCTGCAAGCTGTGCTTTTATGTTGCCAGTGGCTACTGGGCCTAACGCGATTGTTTTTGGTACCGGTAAAATTACAGTTGAACGTATGGTAAGAGAAGGGCTGATGCTCAATTTAATCGGGATTCTGGTGATTACTTGTGTGGTTTATTTTTGGTTAGGTGGGCAGTAAAATTAGAAATTGGCTCGTACCTAAGGGTTTACGCTAGTTTTCTATTAGCAACTTAACATTGCTTGGTTTTAGGATTTGGCTGCCAGCGAAAGACAGAACGAGGGTAGTCATCTCGTCCCAAGCGTCTGCTTTTCGGATACCTTTAATAGCTTGATCAATGGCTCCCGCTTGATACATTAACATTCTAAGGTGGGCGCCACTGCATCGTTTAAGTGCGCGACGAAATAGAGGTAAACGTTTTTCCCAAACCCCAGCATTTTTTAGCGCCCAGTCACTACGTTCACCTCTAGCTACCTGCTCGCTGGCTCTAACTAAAATACGTAGTTCACGGGTGATAGCCCAAAGTAGGGGGACTGCATCGGTACCTTCATTCTGTAAGCCGCGTAATGATCTCGCCGCAGACTGAGCATCCCCTATCAAGATTTTGTCAATAAATTCAAACAGGTTGTATCGCGCACTATCAGCAACTACGGAGGACATGGTTATGGCATCAACTTTCCCGTCTATCGCTAATAACTTAAGTTTCTCTATTTCTTGAGTAGCGGCTAAAAGATTGCCCTCAACACGCTCGGCAAGGATCTGAACGGCCTCTTGGTTTGCCTCTATCCCGGAATTTTGCAAACGCTGCTTAATCCAACGAGGCAATTGTTCACCCGTGATCGGCCAAACTTGAACATGGGCTCCCAATGTTTCTATACTTTTAACCCACTTACTATTTTGTGCTGAGCGCTCAAGTTTAGGCACTATTATTAGCAATAGATTATCTGGATTTGGGTTAGCGCAGAGCTCGCAAATTGCTTTGCTTCCCTTATCGCCTGGCTTGCCGTTACTAATGTTGATTTCAATTATTTTTTTCTCAGCAAACAATGATAGCGCGTTAACTTGATTGTGCAGTTGGTCCCAGTCGAATTTACCATCGCCATAAAAAACATCTCTTCCCGAAAACCCCTGTTGTCGAGCGGCATAACGCACGGCGTCTACGGATTCTTGCGCGAGTAAGGGTTCATCACCACTAATTATATAGGCAGGCAAGAGGTCCTTTTGGAGGTGAGCGCCAAGTTGCTCTGGTCGTATTTTCATCTCTTGCCCTTAGGGTTTATCAGAGCCCTCTTCACTGAGGAAAAATGCGTAATCGATTTAATATTTGACGCACTATATCTTCGCGCATCCCGTCACGCACAAATTTTTCCTCATTATCTGAGGCTAGAATATCGTCTTCACTAAATTCATAAACACGTTCCACAGAGGCCGTGGACAAGGGTGTTATTTGATTACCTTCAGAGTCGGTAATATAAAAATCAACATCTTCATTAAGCTGGTACTCAGCGACTCTGGCGCTGGCATTAAGGCTTGCGGTACGATGATTTTGCCTAAAGTCAACAATTACTACCGCATAGTCTGCGCCTGCAGAATTAGATGCGACCGATACACCATAAGTGTTCAGCGCTCGCTTAAGTTCTGTGATCAGGGCGCTATTAGGATTGCTGGAAGAAACATAAATACTCCCTATTGATGAAGGAATAATTTGGGTATCCCGCAATTGCCACCCACAGCTAGAGACGATGAGAGTAAGGGCCATTAGTAAGATTTTATATTTCATCACCAGCCTCTTAGTTAGCGACTATATTAATTAACCTGCCGGGTACAACAATAATTTTTCGAATTACAAAACCGTCTATAAAACGTAGAACATTAGCATCCTTGAGGGCAATGTCTTCAATTTCTTGCTTGGAAATATTGGCAGACACCTCGATTTTACCACGTACCTTGCCATTCACTTGAAGAACCAAGGTTATAGTTGTACGAATCAAGGCTGTCTCGTCGACAGCAGGCCAGCTTGCATCTGCTACTGATTCTGAGTTACCCAGTGCCGCCCACAAACTATGACAGATATGAGGTGCCACAGGGGATAAGAGTAAAATAGCACAGGTCAAAGCTTCATGTCTCACCGCGATAGATTGCCTATCTAACTCAGTTAACTTACCAACGTCGTTTAATAATTCCATCACTGCAGCAATCGCCGTGTTAAAGGTATTGCGCCGACCATAATCATCGTTAACTTTGCCAATAGTTTCGTGAGTCTTGCGTCGTAAATCTTTTTGCGTCTCATTAAGGGCGCTGATATCTAGTGGGTCGATGGTATTGTGGCTTAGATGATCATGAACCATCTTCCATAGTTTACGCAAGAATCGGTAGGCACCAGACACGCCCTCGTCACTCCACTCTAGAGTTTGCTCCGGGGGCGCGGCAAACATTGTGAACAGCCGCACCGTATCAGCACCATGCTTATCGATAGTAGTCTGGGGGTCGATACCATTATTTTTAGACTTAGACATTTTAGTAATGCCACCACTTTGCACTGGCAGACCAGTTTTAATGTCGGTGGCGGTCAGGGCACGACCTTTTGTATCTCGCTCGACCTTAACTTCACTGGGAGACAGCCAGACTTTTCTGCCTGCGTTCTCGGTGTAAAAAGATTCTGCCAGCACCATCCCTTGGCATAGCAGGCTCTTAAAAGGTTCGCTGCTGCTCACTAGCCCTTCATCTCGTAGTAGTTTGTGGTAGAACCGAGCATATAGCAGATGCAAAATAGCATGCTCTATACCCCCCACATATTGATCTACTGGAAGCCAGTAATCGGCTCGCTCTGGGTCAAGCATTGCGCTGTCCAGATCGGAGCAGGTAAACCTAGCATGATACCAAGAGGACTCCATAAAGGTGTCGAAAGTGTCAGTTTCACGCTCAACTGTTTGGCCGTTTAATTCGGCCATGCGCCAATTTTTGTCTGCCTTAATCGGCGATTGGATACCGTCCATTTTAACGTCGGTGGGCAAAATGATAGGTAATTTCTCTAAAGGTACTGGAATTTCACCACCCTCAGCTAAGTTATACATAGGGATGGGCGTACCCCAGTAGCGTTGACGGCTAACACCCCAGTCACGAAGACGATAATTGGTAGTTACTGCGCCATGGTTAGTCGACTCAAGATCAGTGGCCATGCCATCAAAGGCGGCGGTAAAATCAAGCCCGTCGTATAAGCCTGAATTAATTAATATTCCTTTACCAACAAAAGCTTCAACATCAACATCACAACTTTGGTTGTCTATTGGCGTCACGACTTGCTTTATCGGTAGTTGATATTTTTTAGCAAACTCATGGTCACGCTGGTCATGAGCGGGTACCGCCATTACGGCTCCGGAGCCGTAATCCATCAATACATAATTCCCCACCCACACGGGAACAGCTTCCCCAGTCAATGGATGCACGGCTGTAATTCCAGTATCTACACCAAGTTTTTCCATCGTGGCCATCTCTGCCTCGGACATCTGTTGTGTTTGGCACTGTTCTATAAAATCGGCTAAGGCAGTATTAGTTTGAGCCACTTCTAGGGCTATTGGATGTTGGGTTGCTAATGTTAGATAGGTGACGCCCATCAAAGTGTCAGGTCGAGTGGTGTAAACCTCGAAGTTTTGATGTCCGGCAATACTTTGTAATAGATCAAAGGTAACATTGACTCCGCGACTCTTGCCAATCCAGTTGCGTTGCATAGTCTTCACTTGTTCTGGCCACTGATCAAGATCATCTAAATCGTCCAATAGCTGCTCGGCATAGTCAGTGATACGTATGAACCATTGGGGAATTTCTTTTCGCTCTACAGGTGTGTCGCAGCGCCAACAACAACCGTCTACAACTTGCTCATTGGCAAGTACAGTGGCGTCATTAGGGCACCAGTTAACTGCGCTGGTCTTTTTGTAGACAAGACCTTTTTCATACAGCTTTGTAAAAAACCATTGTTCCCAACGATAATAGTCGGGCTCGCAGGTGGCTAATTCTCGCGACCAGTCGATACCAAAACCAAGCGACTTTAACTGCGCCTTCATATAGGCAATGTTTTCATGGGTCCATTTAGCCGGTGCGGTTTTATTTTCAACAGCAGCATTTTCCGCTGGTAAGCCAAAGGCGTCCCAGCCCATTGGGTGAAGAACATTTTTTCCTTGCATGCGCTGATACCGAGCAATTACGTCGGTTATTGTATAGTTACGCACATGGCCCATATGAAGCTTTCCGCTTGGGTAGGGAAACATGGCGAGGCAATAGAATTTTTCTTTGTCAGGATCTTCAGTGACTTCAAAGGTCTTGTTGTCTGTCCAAAATTGCTGGGCTTCTCGTTCTATCTGAGCGGGGTTATATACTACGTCTGAAGTCATTAATATTCACTGCTTATAGGGTTTACGAATTAAGCGTGAATTATAGGCGAATGCAGCCCACTCTAACAGCCACACGAGACGAATACCCAGAAGAGTATTCATCGCGAGGACTACTTAGCTGTTGTTATCAGGTGTTAGCTGGCTTGACGGGCGGGTATGCCGAGCGCTTTAAGCCTAGCCGCCATATCCTCTGCCGACGTTGCCGCTTGAATATCGCGGTCAATGTAGAGGATTTTGCCATTTTTCCCTATATAGATGGTATGACGCTTTGGAACGCCGTAAAACGCCAACACTTCATAAGCCTTGGCGACTTCTTTAGAGGGGTCACTGAGTAAGGGGAAGTCAGCTTCATTTTCAGCGGCAAATTCTTTATTGGTTGCAAGAGGATCAACGCTAGCCATGAAGTAGGTTACATCTAGCTCTTTGAGCAAATGACCATTCTGCGCTAGGGATTTACACTCAATGGTGCACCCCGATGTAAATGCTTGGGGATACCATGCAATCACAATTGCTTGCTTGTTGCGAAATTGCTCTAGGGTGTAGGTGTTGCCATCAGTCGCTTCTAAGGTAAATCCCGGAGCCTGATCGCCTACGTCCAAAGCAATTGCTGAAAGTGAAACTGTCAAGCCGAGTAAAAGGATGAGTAATATTTTGTTAACTGACATGTGTTGGGACCTCCGCGATCTCAATTTTATTTTTTGTCCTAATTAAAACGATGCAAACAAGTAATACTATAAAAAGGGTTGGCCATGATCTAAATTTAGAAAATGCCGTGGCACCAACTCTGGCTTGCACAATGCCAGATAGCTCTGAACTCTGGTGCTGCTCTATTTTTTGGTAAATTCGACCCCTATGATCGACTAATGCAGAAATGCCATTATTAGTGCCACGCATTAAAGGTTTGGCATTTTCTAGCGCTCTCATTTGAGCCATTTGCATATGCTGTTTGGGACCAATAGAGCGACCAAACCAAGCATCATTACTCACCGTCATAATAATCGATGAATCAATACTATTACGAGCGACTAGGTCTGGATAGACCACTTCATAGCATATAGCCGCTGAAATAAAGTGTCCCTGTACTGAAAACGGATGTTGGTTGACCTCCCCAATTGCAATTGACGACATGGGTAGGTCGAAGAACTTGATCAGCCCTCGCAGCATCGACTCAAAGGGGACATATTCACCGAAAGGTACCAGACGTGTTTTATTATACTGTCCGCTAGATAGGCCCAGAGCAATCATCGAATTAAAGTAGCGATGGGTTTCGTTGTCGTAGGTCACTATACCCGACAGTAGGCTCGTATTTGTCTTTAAGGCTTTTTCCTGAAGGTTTTTTATAAAGCCAGGGATACGCTCTGGAATAGTAGGCACAGCCATTTCTGGCCAGATGATCAAGTCTTTGTCCCAGTGAGCTTCACTTTGCGCGGTTAACTGCGTGAGGATTGCTGATTGCTTTTCTGCAGACCATTTTTCACCCTGTGGGATGTTTGGCTGGATCAGTGTTACTGATAAAGGCGTGCCACTTTCCTCAGTCCATTCATATTGCTGCAAGCAATAACCTGTGACCACAAGAAATAGTAGAGCTACCATCGACTGACGCACTGCGGAGACTTTAATGTATCCTTGGCAAATCAACGTTAAAAGTACCCCAGAAAATGCAGCAATAAGACTTAACCATAATACGCCGCCGACAGGAGCCCAGCCGTTAAGCCAGGTTTCGGTGTGACTATAACCGGCAAATAGCCACGGAAACCCTGTCAAAAACCAGGTCCTTATCCATTCACTAAGAACCCATATGGAAGGAAGTCCGAGTACCCAGCTAATAGGTGTTTGAGGGATAAGCGCACTCAGAGCGAAGGGCACAGCAAAAAGAAAGGCTAAAAAAAGACAAAACAATACTGTCGCCAATAGGGCTAGGGGCGCGGCGATAAACCCATACTCATGAATACTGACATAGAGCCAACTGGCGCCGGCAAAAAACAAGCCAAACGCGTAGGTGGTACTGTCCAAAAGCGTTTGCTTTATGGTTTTATGTTGCAGGGTACGGAATAGTAGGGCAATACTTATGAGTACCGCCGGCCAAAAATGAAAAGGCGCTAAGCCAAGTGGAAATATAGCGCCCGCCAAAAGTAGGCCGCCGTAATGTTGAAGTTTTACGACGCCTCTCATTAGATTGTTTTAGAGACTTGAAGCAAGGTGACCTTTCTCTTGTCTGCTGCGATCACGGTGAAATCAAAATTTTCGATACTGACTGTTTCATCCACCTTGGGTAGCCGACCAAGGGCATGCACAACGATTCCGCCCACGGTGTCGAATTCATCATCGGGTAAGCCGACATCAAAATACTCGTTAAAGTCCGCTATCTCAGCAATCGCATCAACCGAATAGAGGTTGTCGCCTAGTTTACGAATTTGCTCTGGTTCATGTTCATCGGTCTCATCTTCAATTTCACCGACTATTTCCTCTAAGACATCTTCAATAGTTAGTAGCCCGGATACTCCACCATATTCGTCTACCACTATTGCCATGTGGTAGCGTTGCTCTCGAAATTCTTGCAGGAGAATATTAATTCGCTTGCTTTCCGGGATAATATTGGCGGGGCGTAATAGGCTCTTTAAATCAAAACACTCTTTACCGGATAGAACTAACGGCAGTAATTCTTTAGCCAACAGAATACCTTGAATATCATCGGAAGATTCTCCTACTACGGGAAAGCGAGAATGTTGTGATTGAATGACTATGTTAAGAATTTCCTCTAATGATAAGTCAGCTTCAATGATTTTCATTTGCGAGCGCGGAATCATAATCTCCCGCGCCTGCAAATCAGACACTTTTAATGCCCCTTCCATAATTTGTAACGCGCCAGCGTCAATAATTGATTCGTTCTCAGCGCTTCGTAGCATGTCAGCGACTTCATCGCTACTCGTTGGATTAGCGGAAAATGCCCGAACCATCCTTTTCAAGAAAGAGGGTTCAGTGGAATTCGGGTTAGACGATTCGTCGTTCATGATTTTCTCAGTGATTTCCGCTTGGCTGATTGTTGCTTACAGACTCTAGGTAAGGCGCTGGAAAATCCAGACCAAGTAAAATTTCAGTTTCTAGGTTTTCCATGATTTCTGCACCTTCCTCATCGCTGTGATCATACCCTAGCAAATGCAGAACGCCATGAATAATCATATGTGCCCAGTGTGCATCAATTGATTTATGTTGCTCAATTGCTTCTCGCACCACAACGGGCGCACAAACCACAAGGTCACCCAGTATGGGTATAGGTTCGGGTGTAACAGCATCAAAGGGGAATGAAAGGACATTTGTAGGCCCTGCCTTTTCACGATACTGGTGGTTGAGTTGAGCACTTTCCTGCTCATCTACAATCCGTATACTGACCTCTGATGTATTAGTTGTTCTTAATGCCGCCATAACCCAGCGCTGAATGCTCGCTTCGCTGGGAGATTCTTGGGAGGCGCAGGCCCTCTGAATGTGGATAAAATTAGTCATAGATGAGAGGGTTAGGGCTCTTTTTCGTGTGCATCGTAGGCATCTACGATACTTTGAACAATAGGGTGGCGGACAACATCTCGAGACTCAAAATGAGTGAAGCTAATGTCTTCAATATTTTCTAGAACGCCACAAGCGTGCACTAAACCTGAGTTAACGCCGCGCGGAAGATCTATTTGGGACATATCTCCAGTGATAACGGCCGTGGAGCCAAAGCCAATCCGGGTAAGAAACATTTTCATCTGTTCTCGGGTGGTGTTTTGACTTTCATCGAGAATAATATAAGCGCCATTTAAAGTACGGCCACGCATATAAGCAAGAGGCGCTATTTCAATGACATTGCGCTCCTGAAATTTGGCTACTGTTTCAAAGCCAAGCATCTCGTGCAAAGCGTCATATAAGGGGCGCAGATAGGGATCGACTTTTTGCGCCAGATCGCCAGGCAAAAATCCTAGTCTCTCTCCAGCCTCGACTGCAGGTCGAACCAACAGAATACGCTCAACCTCATCTCTCAGTAAGGCTTCTACTGCGCACGCGACAGCGAGGTAGGTTTTGCCCGTCCCGGCAGGGCCTATACCAAAATTTATATCATGAGTTTGCATGGCTCGCACATAACGCTGTTGGTTTAGTCCGCGGGGTTTGATATTACCTTTTTTGGTGCGGATAACTGAAAAATTCTCGATATCACTGGGGGCAGGGATGGTCTTAGCCGTTTGATCCATAGGCGTTCTTCTCTCATATTGTCGCAGGTGGAGATGTACCTCTTCGGGAGATACGTCGTCATAGTGTGCTGTGTGCTGATAAAGATTATAGATAACATCTGCAGCATGCTGAGCAGGCTCTGAATCGCCATAGACTGCGAAGAAGTTATCGCGTGAACGTATTTCCACGTTTAAGCGCTGCTCAATTAGACGCAAATTATCATCAAATTGTCCGCAGAGTGAGGCAAGGCGATGAGCTTCGTTCGGCTCAAGGGTGATATTAAGGGCAGCAGGATGGCTTTCCAGTTGTTTCAAGGGGTGTTTAAAAACCTCTAAAGTGGTGTGATATAGCTAGCATAGCTTGATCTTGAGAGAAGGGTAAACTCTTTTTATTACCCGATTATTGTAAAAACATCAGTTATTACAAATTTAAGGCCTAAAAAGGAGTTATTAGCCACAAGGTTTCAGGCTAAGACTCCTCGGAGCGAGTTGGGTAGAGCTTCTGTAATGACTGCATCAGCAAATTCACCGATAAGGCTATGGTCGCTGGCGCGAAAATTAACCACTCGATTATTTTCAGTACGGCCCTGCAATTGTCCCGGATCTTTTCGAGAAATGCCGGTCACTAAAAGCCGCTGTGTACTACCTACCATCCGACGGCTAATTTCACTAGCATTCTGCAGGATGCGAGTTTGGAGAATTTTAAGACGTTGTTTTTTCACCTCGTCACTCACCGTGTCTGCTAAGTCTGCTGCGGGGGTGCCTGGACGGGCGCTGTAAATAAAACTAAATGAGGTATCAAAACCAATTTGCTCAATAA
>MDTF01017359.1_pt1 | contig 11132 bp, 11 predicted proteins | sample 811191 | NCBI WGS metagenome assembly MDTF01 (sample SAMN05326649, study PRJNA326480) | marine metagenome | isolation source: seawater | place: Southern Ocean | collected 2011
CGCTGGAGCCCAAGAGCTTTTAATCCTGAATTTATAATAGATAATAATTTATTATTATCCCTACTTGAAGCTGCTAGATGGGCACCTTCCTGTTATGGTGATCAACCATGGAGGTTTGTTGTATTTCAGAAGCATGATATTACTTCGTGGGTTGGAGCGCTTAATTGCCTATCAGTTGGGAATCAGAATTGGGCTATGGATGCATCAATATTAATTGTTGTATGTGCTAATAAAGTTTTTGATCATAATAAGGAGCCAAATCGTTGGGCTCAGTATGATACAGGTGCATCCGCAGAAAATATTTGCCTTCAAGCTGTAAGTTTAGGTCTCTCTACTCATCAAATGGGTGGTTTCGATGAAGAAAAAATAAGAAATTTGTCGAGTATTCCTAAGCAATTTGATATTCTCTCAGTAATGGCTGTTGGGGAAGCTTTAAAAGAGAGTACTTTTACAGAGGAACAAAAGATAAGAGAGCAGCTACCAAGAAAAAGAAAGGCTCTTAATGAAATATATTTTAATAATAAATGGAAATAATTAAGGATAGAGATGACAAATTTAGTGGTTCTAACAAAAGAAAATTTCAAAAAAACGATTGAATCAAATGCATTCTTAGTGATCGACTTTTGGGCGCCGTGGTGCGAACCATGTGTAAATTTCACACCAACCTTTGAGGCAGCAGCAAAAAAAAATACGGACATTATTTTTGGTATGGTTAATACTGAAGAAGATCCAGAGATTGGAGAATATTTTCAAGTTGAAAAAATTCCTGGATTACTTGTTATAAGAGATCGTGCTGGTATTCATGCTCAGGTAGGTGAAATAGGTGCTCCCGCATTTGATGAAATTATAAAGTGGGCAAGAGATTTTGATATGACAACCATTGAAGATTATTACAAGAAGCAAGATAAAAAAGAATTTAATTAATAGTATTTTTTAAGGTACTTAAGTGGGTCAATTGATTTCCCACCAACCCTTACCTCAAAGATTAACTTTATTTCTTCTGTTGCTGAGCTTCCCATCGTACCTATAGTTTGACCAGCATTAACAATTTGATTCTCGGTAACAAGAATTTGATTCTGACTTCCATATATAGTTAAAATTCCATCAGCATGCTTTAGAATTACAAGCTTTCCGTAACCCTTTAAATCATCTCCTGCATATATAATTTTACCTTTAGTTACAGCTCTAATCTCTTGCCCCCATTCTCCTTTTATTTCAATTCCTTTTTTTCCGATAGCCGAATCAAAACCCGAGATTAATTTTCCATCAGCAGGGCTTACCCATGTACTGGATATTTTTTTCCGGGCAGCAACAATTTTATTTGCCTTTTTTAGAGTTTTTGATGAATAGACCTCACGAATAACATTAGGCTCGTTAATCTGAATAGGGGCAATAACTTGTGGTTCTTCTATTATCAAATCTTCTTGATCTAAGGGTAATGTCTCAACTTCGTTACTTTGTATTGGTTCTTCAATCTTAACTGGTTTACTTTGCCTTAGTAAGTCGAATCTAATAAAGTCACCTGCTCTCACTTTATATGGCTTAGATAGACCGTTAGCTTTTGCTACATCCTTATAATTAAACCCACACATCAGACTGATACTAAATAAGGTTTCTCCAGTTTGTACTTTATATACATCTGGGCAACTTTCTTCTGTTTTTAGTACTTCACCTTCAACTGGCGTAGGAATTTTTGATGCGCACCCAGAAAGCACAACAACTACAAAGACAAGTAATAAATTAAATTTATTTTTCATTAAGCTATAATTCCATCCATTTTTTTACTGGGTCCATTTCTTTGTGGTTTGTTAAATCTGATTTAATAGGAGATATTGAAACATAATTATTCATGATTGCAAAAAAATCTGTACCAGGTCCGCTATCATTGGGCTCTCCAACTGCTCCAACCCAGTATAAGCCTTCTTCATTAGCCCCAGCTCTTTTAATTGCTGGTTGTGCTCCGTGCCTTTTACCAAGCCTAGTAATTTCTAATCCTTTAATTTGTGAATAAGGTACATCAGGAACATTAACATTTAATAAGGTTGCATTTTTATGTGTCTGTTTACTATGCTTGTCAATTATGTCTAATATAACTTTTGCTGCTGTCTCAAAATATTTAGGTTCTGAGCTTCCCATTGATACAGCTATAGATGGTATGCCAAGAAGAAAACCTTCCATTGCAGCGCCAACAGTCCCAGAATAAATTGTGTCATCACCCATATTAGCCCCATCATTAATACCAGAAATAACCATATCAGGTTTAAATGGAATTAATCCAGTTAATGCAATATGAACGCAATCTGTTGGTGTACCTCCAACAGAGTAAAGTATTGGGTTTATTTTATTGACTGTTATTCCTTTATTTAGTGACAATGAACTGCTTGACCCACTTTTATTCTTATCTGGTGCTACTACTACAACATCAGCAATTTTTTTTAGGTGACTTACTAAGATATTTATTCCTGGTGCAAGATACCCATCATCATTTGATACTAAAATTTTCATAACTACCTAGTTTTTTTACAATAATAAATTGAACAAAGGAAAAACAATATGGTTAAACTAATTTGGACCAAGGCAAATTCTCTCGAAGGGCTAACATCGCTATAATAACGAACTACACCTTCAATAAAGAATATCATTATCAGCATACTTGACCACTGAAATGTGTACCTATCTTTTTTAAGTATTCCTACTAATGGAACCAATAAAATTGCTGACTTTAATACCATCCATGTAGTTTTGCTGTGTATAGGATTAAAACCTATTTCCCATAAGAGATTTAGAAAAATTAATGCAATTAAGCTAGTAGCGGACCCTAAAAATAAATTATTTGCTGTTAATTTTTTTAGCAACTTCTGCAAGTCTTACTCCTTGGGCAATGCATATCTTTTTTTCATCTTCTGTAATTGGGAGATCATTTTTCCCTCCCCCAACATGGCTGGCTCCATAGGGCGTTCCGCCAGCCGTAGAATCTGATAATGATGGAACGGAATATGGTATGCCCATAATAATCATTCCTAGATGAAACAAAGGCAGTTGCATACTTAGCAGTGTTGATTCATTTCCTCCGTGGATTGAGCCAGAAGATGTAAAAACACATGCAGGTTTATTTTCCAGAGATCCCTTTATCCAGGCTGCTGTAGCTGTGTCTAAAAAATATTTTAATGGAGCAGCCATATTGCCGAAGCGAGTTGGGCTGCCAAGTGCAAGGCCGGAGCAAGATTCTAGGTCCTCAACGGTAGCAAATAGAGAGCCTGACTCTGGAATTTGGCTTTTTACACTTATAGTTTCTGGGAATACATCAGGTACAGTTCTAATTTTCGCTGTAAATCCATCGATAGAATTAATACCTCTTCCAATTAATGAAGCCATTTCTCTCACAGAGCCACCCTTTGAGTAATAAAGAACTAAAATTTCAGACATTTAGATTTTCTTAGCTAAATGAATGGCTATACCTAAATAAGTTTGTGGTGTTAGTTTAATTAAATAATCTTTATCTTCTGCGGTGACTTCTAAAGTACTAATAAATTCATGAAGAATATGCTGGTTGATTTTTTGAGATCCCCTAGTTAAATCCTTTAATTTTTCATAAGGGTTACTAATTCCATTTTTTCGCATGACAGTTTGAATGGGTTCGGCAAGAACCTCCCAAGCAGCATCTAAATCCAAATTTATTTTTTCTTCATTTACTTCTATTTTATCAAGACCTTTAAGGCAAGATTTGTATGCCACTAGACTGTATCCTAGAGCAAGACCAACATTTCGTAAAACTGTAGAGTCAGTCAGGTCCCTTTGCCAGCGAGATAATGGAAGTTTCTCTGCTAAGTGAGCGAGAAGAGCACTAGCTAAACCTAAATTACCTTCTGAGTTCTCGAAGTCAATTGGATTAACTTTGTGTGGCATTGTTGACGAGCCTACCTCATTCTTTAAGGTTTTTTGTGTGAAATACCCATTAGAAATATAGCTCCACAAATCTCGGTTTAGGTCGATAAGAATTGAGTTAACCCTAATTACAGAATGAAAAGTTTCAGCCATAAAGTCATGTGGTTCTATTTGTGTGGTGTAAGCATTTTGTTTTAAGCCAAGTGAATCAATAAACTGCTTTGAGAAATTATGCCAATCTTTATTTGGGTATGCTGAGAAATGCGCATTATAATTTCCTACTGCTCCATTCATCTTACCAAGATAGTCTTGTTTCAAGATAATTTCTATTTGCCTGCTAATGCGAAATGAAACATTCGCAAACTCCTTTCCTAGTGATGTTGGACTGGCGGTTTGCCCGTGAGTCCTGGCAAGCATAGGAATTGATGAATATAGCTTTGATTTAATAGAAAGCTGGTCTCTTAAGGTTTTTATTGAAGGAATTATGATTTTTTCCATACCTTCTTTAAGCATCAATGAGTAGGAGAGGTTGTTAATATCTTCTGACGTGCATGCAAAATGAATAAACTCTGAAACAGCATGAATTTCTGGATTAGATTTTAAATTATCTTTTAGCCAGTATTCAATAGCTTTAACATCGTGATTAGTATCTTTTTCTATTAATTTTACTGATTCAGCATCTTCTAAGGAGAAATCATGAATAATTGAATTTAATTTTTGCTTAGTTTTTTCTGAAAACTTGGGGACTTCTTTTATTTCGAGGTCATCACTCAAGGCTATAAGCCATAAAATTTCAATTTTAACTCTGTTTTTAATTAGCCCAAACTCGCTAAAAAAAGGCCTTAGATTGTCTACTTGGGCAGAGTATCTGCCATCTATAGTTGATAAAGCATTTAATGCAGAGGTCATAATTAACTTTTAATAATTTATATTATCATTTTACCTGATTTAAATGATCTTAAGAAGATATGCGAATTGCTTTGGGAAATATTTTTTTTCATTTAAAATGTATTCTTAGCTAATAAAATATAAAAAGAACTCATAAAATGATTGAAGATTATTTAAAGCATAAAGCTGAACGTCAAAAAAATAATCTCCCACCATTACCTCTTGACTCGAAACAAACTGCTGAATTAGTTGAGCTTTTAAAAAAAGATAGCACGGATAATGCTGAATTTTTAATTAACCTTATTTCGGAAAACGTCCCTGCAGGAGTTGATCAGGCAGCTTTTGTCAAAGCAGCCTTCCTAACTGATATAGCTAAGAATAAGACTCAAAGCCCTTATATAACGGCAGAGAAATCTATTGAGTTGTTGGGGACTATGTTGGGAGGATACAATGTTCAGTCATTAGTTTCGCTCCTAACTACTGACAATGCTGCTAAAGCCGTTAAAGTACTTTCACAAATAACGCTTATTTTTGATGCATTTTATGATGTTAAGAAATTATTCGAAAATGGTAATCTTTATGCAGCATCTTTATTAAATGCATGGGCAAGTGCTGAATGGTTTTTATCGAAAGACCCCATACCCAGCTCAATTAAGGCTATAGTTTTTCGCATAGACGGTGAAACCAACACAGATGACCTATCTCCGGCTCAAGAAGCATGGTCAAGGGCAGATATTCCCCTTCATGCTCAGTCGATGTTACAAAATAAAATGCCTGACGCAATAAAAAAAATTAAGGCTCTAAAAGAGCAGAAATTACCAATTGCTTATGTGGGGGATATCGTAGGCACAGGGTCTTCTAGAAAATCAGCTATTAATTCCCTTCAGTGGTATATGGGAAAAAAAATACCCTTTATTCCAAATAAAAATTCAGGAGGTATTGTTTTAGGCAATAAAATTGCTCCAATTTTCTTTAACACAGCTGAAGATTCTGGTGCACTTCCAATTCAGTGCGATGTTTCTAAAATGAAAATGGGGGATGTTATAGAAATTGACCTTGTTCATAGTAATATTTTTCTGAATGATAAACTATTAACTGAATTTAAGATAACTCCAATAACAATTCTTGATGAGCTTAGGGCGGGAGGAAGAATTCCTTTAATAATAGGTAAAGAATTAACAGAAAAGGCGCGAGCTGCGTTAAAGCTTCCAAAGTCTGAAGTATTTATAGATGTTATACCTCAAGATAAATCAAATCAATCTGGCTATACATTAGCTCAAAAAATAGTAGGAAAAGCTTGTAGTGTCGAGGGAATTAGACCAGGAACTTATTGTGAACCTAAGATTACAACTGTTGGTTCTCAGGATACAACTGGTGCAATGACGAGAGATGAATTGAAGGAGTTAGCATGTCTGGGATTTAGTGCTGATTTAGTGATGCAAAGTTTTTGTCATACTGCCGCCTATCCAAAGCCAGTAGATATTGAGCTTCAACATTCGCTTCCAGATTTTATAAGTAGTAGAGGGGGGGTTTCATTAAAGGCTGGCGATGGTGTAATTCATTCATGGTTAAACAGAATGATTTTACCTGATACCGTTGGAACTGGAGGTGATTCTCATACACGCTTCCCGCTTGGAATTTCATTTCCTGCTGGCTCAGGATTGGTAGCATTCTCAGCTGCTTTGGGTGTAATGCCTCTAGATATGCCTGAGTCAGTCTTGGTTAAATTTAGTGGAGAATTGCAACCTGGAATTACTTTAAGAGATCTAGTAAACGCTATCCCCTATTATGCAATCAAAGATGGAGAGTTAACTGTAGGAAAGCAGGGCAAAAAAAATATTTTTAGTGGAAGAATTATGGAGATAGAGGGTTTACCAGACTTAAAAGTTGAACAGGCTTTTGAATTTTCTGATGCCTCTGCTGAAAGATCCGCCAATGGATGTACAGTTAAATTAAATAAAGGCCCAGTCATTGAATACCTTAATTCAAATATTGTACTAATGCAGAATATGGTCGAGGCTGGCTATCAAGACGAAAGATCATTACAGCGAAGAATAGAAAGTATGAAAAAATGGCTGGACTCAAAAACCTTACTAGAAGCTGATTTAGATGCCATATATGCTTACACCTTAAATATTAATTTAAATGAGATAACTGAACCATTAATTGCATGCCCCAATGACCCTGACAATATTAAGACATTATCAGAAATTTCAAACGATAAAATTGATGAAGTATTCATAGGTAGTTGTATGACTAATATCGGACATTACAGGGCTGCAGCCAAAGTATTGGAAGGTTACGGAAAAATCAAAACTATTTTATGGGTTGCTCCCCCAACTAGAATGGATGAGAAACAATTAATAGAAGAGGGAGCCTACGATACGTTTAAAGATGCTGGCGCTAGAACTGAAATTCCGGGGTGTAGTCTTTGTATGGGGAATCAAGCACGCGTCAATGATAAAGCAAATGTTTTTTCAACGAGCACTCGAAACTTTGATAATCGTATGGGGAATGATGCGCAAGTCTACCTTGGATCAGCAGAGCTAGCTGCATTTTGCTCACTTTTAGGTTATATACCTACAAAAAAAGAATATCTTTCACTGATGGCCGATAAAATTAATCCTTTTAGTGAGGATATATACAAATACCTCAATTTTGATCAAATGCAAGATTACAATTCCAAAAAAGTTATTGAAATTAATACTATTTTATAAAATATAATATGGAATACGATGCTAATTGTAAAAAATGCACTCGCTTAGATCACTTCCTTCTTAAGACTAAAGAAAAATACCCTACTTATTTTTGTAAACCTGTACCAAGTTTTGGAGATAAAGAGCCAGGGTTGTTGGTAGTTGGTTTAGCGCCCGGAATGCATGGGGCAAACAATACTGGGAGACCGTTTACAGGTGATCATGCAGGAATTTTGCTCTATAAAACTTTATTTATGTTTGGGTTTGCAAGTAAATCATCGTCTGTTTCAGCAGATGATGACCTTATCCTTAATAATTGTAGAATAACAAATGCAGTAAAATGTCTACCCCCTGAAAATAAACCCAGCCTAGAAGAAGTAAAAAACTGCACTTCATTCCTTAGGGCGGAATTAAATAATTTACCAAATAACACAATAGTACTTGCGTTGGGTTTAGTGGCACATAGTGCGTTATTAATAGCACTTGATTGTAAAAAAAATAATTATAAATTCTCACATGGCGGTCGACATGTATTACCAAATAAGCTAGTTTTGTATAATAGTTATCACTGCAGTAGATATAACACGCAAACAAAACGATTAACGGAAAAAATGTTTGAAGATACTTTCTTATCAATCAAAAATGAAATGGAGAATTAAATGCCTTATATTAATATCAAGCTTGCTGGTAGCTTAAATCATGCCCAAAAAGAAGAGATTGCCAAAGGTATAACAGATTTAATGCAACAAGTTGCGAACAAACCCCCCTCATATACATATATTATTTTCGATGAGGTTAAGCCTGAGGACTGGTCGATTGGTGGGACTTTGCTAGGTTAAATTTTGGAAGAAGAACTCAAAAATCTTGTAAAAAATATGCCTAGTTTTCCAGGTGTTTATCGCATGTTGAATAGTAAGGAAGAAGTTATCTATATTGGGAAAGCAAAGAATTTAAAAAAAAGAGTTAGATCATATTTCTCGAAGAAACAAGATAGCCCCCGAACTAAAATTATGGTGGGTAATATTGATAATATTGAATTTACTGTCACAAACACTGAAGCAGAGGCATTGATTCTTGAAAATAATTTAATTAAGAAATTTATGCCTCGTTATAATGTTATTTTTCGTGATGATAAATCATATCCTTATTTAGCAATAACTAGCGATAAATATCCCAGGATAAAATTTCATAGGGGTTTGAAAAAAAAAGGAACACAATATTTTGGACCTTTTCCAAATTCAAATGCTGCCAGAGAAAGCATTCAATTACTCCAAAAAGTTTTTATGCTTAGAACCTGCCAGAACTCTATTTTTAATAATAGAACAAGACCCTGTCTTGAACATCAGATTAAAAGATGTACTGCACCATGCGTTGACTTAATAAGTGAATCAGATTATATAAATGATACGAATCAAGCTGCCCTTTTTCTAAATGGTAAAGATAATGAGGTTATTAAAAATTTATCTAATAAAATGAACAAGTATTCTGAGTCACACAATTTTGAAAGAGCTGCCATTTACAGGGATAGAATTCAAAGTCTTAGGCAAATAAGACTAAAACAATTTGTTAGTGACTTTAGTGAAAATGATGCAGACATAATTGCTTCTTCTATATCGCCAGGTTTTATTTGTGTGAATGTTGTTATGATAAGATCAGGCCTACACCTTGGAGATAAAAGTTTTTTCCCACGAAATCATGATAAATCGTTAACAACAAATGTTATTGAGACTTTCTTAACTCAATATTACGACATAAATATACCACCGCCCGTTATCGTCATTGAAGATAGTATAGATACACTTTTAATTAAAAAATTTTTTCAGTTCAAAAAATATCAAGCAGTTAAAATTATCTCTAGAATAGTTGGAGATAAAAGAAATTGGCTTGCTATGGCTAAGAAAAATGCAGATATTGCTGTACAACAAAAAAATACCTTACAATCAAATCATTCTGATCGTCTTAGGGAGCTTAATAAATTACTTTCTTTCTCTGGAAATATAAATCGTATTGAATGTTTTGATATTAGTCATACAATGGGAGAAAATACAGTAGGCTCTTGTGTAGTTTATGACAAGCTTGCTATGCAAAATAAGGATTATAGAAGATATAATATAAGTAATATTACTCCAGGTGATGATTATGCAGCCATGAGAGATGTCCTAAGTCGTCGTTATAGGAGAATGATGAGCGAAGATGCTCTGAGACCAGATCTAATATTGATAGACGGAGGCAAGGGACAATTTAGTATTGCTGAAGAAATTATAAAAGAAATTGGTATGAAAGATATTTTCTTGGTGGGTGTTTCTAAAGGGGCAGATAGAAAAGCAGGCAAAGAAAAATTAATCATGCCAAATAACAAAATTATTAGTAATATAGATGAGACAAACTTAGGATTTCATTTAATTCAACAGATAAGAGATGAGGCACATAGATTCGCTATAACAGGCCATCGTGCAAGAAGAGCAAAAACTAGACTTTCTTCATCAATTGAAGATGTTGAGGGAATTGGAAGCAAAAAAAGAAAGAGCTTGCTTGCATACTTCGGTGGCATTGACGGGGTTAAAAATGCTACTGTTGAAGAGTTAATTACTGTTGAAGGGATCAATAACCAGCTTGCAGAAAAAATTTATAATTATTTTAATTAACTAAACTAACAATATGATATACAACATACCCAACACATTATCCTTGTTTAGGATTGCATTAATTCCCTGCCTAGTTTTGGTTTACTATGTTCCAGAACAAAGCTTGCCTATTGAATTAAAGAATGTTGTTGCCACTATAATCTTTGTGGTCGCTGCTATTACGGACTGGCTTGATGGTTATCTTGCTAGAAAACTAAAGCAGACATCTAAATTCGGAGCCTTTATTGATCCCGTAGCAGATAAATTAATTATAATTGCTGCATTATTAATTTTGGTAGATTTAGGTAGATTAGATGTTTTAATCGGTTTAATTATTATTGGTAGAGAGTTTGCAGTAAGTGCTCTTAGAGAGTGGATGGCTACACTCGGAAAGCCTGGGAGCATTACCGTCGCATTTATTGGTAAATTTAAAACTGCATTTCAGATGATTGCTATTCCATTTCTTCTGTATGACTCTAATATTTTATTCATTCCTATCGCATTGATCGGAGAGGCTTTAATTTATATAGCTGCTCTACTAACTATCGTATCAATGTTTTATTACATGAAGGAAGCAGCTAAGGTCATTAGAAAAAAAACTTAATCCTATTGTAATAATCATCTTGATTGACACACAGTTAAAAGTCGCTAAAATACTGCCTTCATATGCGGGAATAGCTCAGCTGGTAGAGCGATACCTTGCCAAGGTATAGGTCGCGAGTTCGAACCTCGTTTCCCGCTCCAGATTAGAAAAAAAAAGGGAGCTAATGTTGTCTCCCTTTTTTTTAAACATGGCGCGTTAGCAAAGTGGTTATGCAGCGGCCTGCAAAGCCGTAGACGCCGGTTCGATTCCGGCACGCGCCTCCATAATCATTATTTGAAAGAAAGTAATGATAAAATGTAGGTTCTGCCCGGGTGGCGAAATTGGTAGACGCAAGGGACTTAAAATCCCTCGACCTTACGGTCGTGCCGGTTCGATTCCGGCCCCGGGCACCATATTAAAAAATGAATGATAAAGAATTAAAAGAAATTAAATTTA
>MDTF01005509.1_pt1 | contig 11131 bp, 10 predicted proteins | sample 811191 | NCBI WGS metagenome assembly MDTF01 (sample SAMN05326649, study PRJNA326480) | marine metagenome | isolation source: seawater | place: Southern Ocean | collected 2011
CTATAATCAAGCTTTAGATTATTTGATAATCCAATTAGAAGACAATGGAGATTTTAAGAATAAAAAAATAGTAATTGCAGAAGCATTATTAGAATCAGTCATAAAAGATTGTAATATTAAAAATTATAAAGAAATTAAAAGATTTAATGGAAAAGAATTTAAAAATACATTTTGTAGCCATCCATTTTTAGAGCTTGGTTATGCTTATGACATACCAATGTTAGAAGCAAGATTTGTCACAACAGAACAAGGAACAGGAATTGTTCACTGTGCACCTAGTCATGGTCCAGATGATTTTAATCTTTGTTTAAATCATGGCATCAAAGCAATAGAAACTGTTGATGGTGATGGAAAATACACTAAAAATCTACCCTTGTTTGAAGGGATGCATATTTTTAAAGCAAACCCAATTGTAATTGAAAAATTAAAAGAACAAAAAAAATTATTATCGAATGGTGAGTTAATTCATTCATACCCTCATTCGTGGAGGTCAAAAGCTCCACTTGTTCATAGAGCAACTCCTCAATGGTTCATTTCTATGGAAAGTCATGGTCTGAGGAAAAAAGCATTAAAAGCTCTTGATGAAACAACATTTTATCCAAGCAAAGGAAGGGAAAGAATAAAAGCAATGATCGAGACAAGACCAGATTGGTGTGTTTCTAGGCAAAGAGTTTGGGGAGTACCATTGCCAATATTTACCCACAAAAAAACAAAAGAGATTTTAGTTGATGACACAGTGAATGAGAATATTGCAAGCATTTATGAAAAAGAAGGCTCTGATTGTTGGTTTTCTGATGACCCACAAAGGTTTTTAGGAGACAAGTATAAAGCAGAAGATTACGACAAAACTAATGACATTGTAGAGGTTTGGTTTGACAGCGGATGTACTCACGCATTTGTTCTGGAAAAAAGAAAGGATCTTCAATGGCCAGCATCAATGTATCTTGAGGGATCTGACCAACATAGAGGATGGTTTCATTCATCATTATTGGAGTCGTGTGGAACAAGAGGAAGAGCTCCATATGAATCGATCTTATCACATGGCTTTGTAGTGGATGGTAAGGGTCTTAAAATGTCTAAATCTTTAGGAAATGTAATTGCACCTGAAGATATTTTAAAAAAATATGGGGCGGATATTTTAAGAATATGGGTTGCATCATCTAATTATGCAGAAGATTTAAGAATAGATTTTTCTATCTTAGAACAACATGCAGATTCATATAGAAAAATTAGAAATACATTCAGATATGTACTTGGAAATATTAACGATGAATTTAAAAAAATCGACATGGAAAAGCTAGACTTAAATGAGCTACCTGAATTAGAGCGGTATATGCTTCATAGAGTATACAGTTTAAATGAAAGTTATAAAAACTACTTTAAATCATATGATTTTCACAATCTTTATAAGGAGCTATTAAATTTTTGCACTTTAGATTTATCAGCTTTTTATTTTGATATAAGAAAAGATACTTTATATTGTGATCCAAAAGAATCTCAAAAAAGAAAAAACAGCATAACTGTTCTAAATATTATACTTGAATCATTATTAAAATGGTTCGCTCCTATACTTTCATTTACAACTGAAGAAATTTTTACATTAATAAATAAAGATAAAAAAAGTATTCACCTTGAAGAGTTTATCAAGTTTCCAAAATCATTTGAAGATATAGAATTGAATAAAAAATGGGTTGAGTTAAAAAAAATTAGAGATATTTGTAATATTAGCATTGAAGAGAAAAGAGCCAGCAAAGAAATAGGCTCTAGTCTCGAAGCAAATTTGACAATAAACATAAACAATGAACAGTCTAACTTTATTGAAAATATAGATTTAGCAGAACTATGCATTACATCAGAAGTAAATATTATAATAACAAATGACAAAGAGATTAAAGTAAAAACTAAAAAAGCTGAGGGAGAAAAGTGCCCCATTTGTTGGAAAATAAGTAAAGAAGGGTGCCAAAGACACACCAATTAAAAAAAATGAAAGTAGAAAAGAAAAAAAAACTTATTTATAGTTCATTGATAATTGCGATAATTTTTTCTATAGATAGGTTTACAAAAATATATACCTTATCAATTGCAAACATTAATGGTGCGGTAGATATTTTTGTAACAAAATATTTAAATATTTATCTAATTTGGAACGAAGGAATTGCATTTGGCTTATTATCATTTGATCAAAAGAGTATATATAGTGCAATAACAGTGGTTATAGCAATTATCTCAATAGTTGTTTTGGTATTGATTATAAAAACAAATGATATTAGATTTTATTTATATTCATTTGTTTTTGGTGGAGCGATAGGAAATTTATTTGATAGAGTGTACTACTCAGCTGTACCGGATTTTATAGACCTACATATTAACAATTATCACTGGTTTATATTTAATGTTGCTGATATATTTATCACTATTGGAGTAATATGCCTTATTTTAGTAGAATTAATCTTTAATAAATCTTTAGATAATGAAAAAAAATAAAATATTTTTAATTTTAATTGCTTGTCTTATATTAACAGCCTGCCAATCAGTCAAAGATGGACTTACTGGAAATAAATCTAATAATAGTGATGAGTTTTTGATAAAAAAAAAAAATCCCTTAGTTTTACCACCCAAATTTTCAGAACTACCAAAGCCACAAGACACAAAAAAAAATGGAGAGATAACTTTAAATGAAGATAATCTTGATATTCAGAAAATGTTTGGTACAGAAAAAAAAGTTTCAAATCTCCCATCAACCCAAAATGGAGATATAGAAGAATTTGTGCTAAAAAATATTAAAAATGATTAATGCTTACTAAAAATATCAAGTTTAGAAATTTTGACTCAAAAAAAATAGACAAAAAAAATAAGAATGATTTACAAAAATTTTTAAAAGAAAAAAGTGCGATACTTGATTCGTTGTCAACAAATTATAAAGATAGTTATTCAAAAAAAATTGTTTCAAAATCAAAAAATTATAAGAACGTAAGAGTCATTGGTATGGGGGGCTCTATACTTGGAACAGAAGCAATTTTTGATTTTTTAAGACCTAAAATAAAAAAAAGTTTTGAATTTATAAATAACCTTGAAACAACCAGTCTTATTAAAGCAAAAAATAACAAGAGCATAAATTTAATAGTTTCTAAATCAGGCAATACGTTAGAAACAATATCTAATTCAAATATATTCATAAAAAAAAATGATAAAAATATCTTCATAACAGAAAATAAACCAAGCTACCTACTTTTATTGGCTAAGAAATTAAAGGCTGAAGTAGTTCACCATAATAATTTTATAGGAGGAAGATTTTCAGTATTGTCTGAGGTTGGTATGCTGCCTGCAGAATTAATGGGATTTAATCCAAAGAAATTTAAACAATTAAATAATCTAATTAAAAATCAAAAATTTGTTAACTCATTATTAATTAATGTAAGCAATACATTATTTTTTTTAAAAAAAAAAAAATTTAATTCTATAATTCTTAACTATGATAAAAGTTCCAACAATCTCTTCAAATGGTATCAACAGCTGATTGCAGAAAGTTTAGGAAAAAGAGGAAAAGGAATTTTGCCTCTGGTATCTACAATGCCTAAAGATAATCATAGTCTTATGCAACTTTATCTAGATGGACCTAAAAATAATTTCTATACATTTTTTTATGTTAAAGAAAAAAATTCCCCAAGAATTATAAATAATAAAGTTTTACCCACTCATAATTATTTGAAAAATAAAGACCTAAATCAAATAATTTATGCCCAAAAAATAGCAACCGAAAATATATTCTTAAAAAAAAGAATGCCATTTAGAAGCTTTGAAGTTAATTTAAGAGATGAAAAACCTTTAGGAGAATTATTTAGTTTTTTTATTTTAGAAACTATTTTGTTGGCTAGAGCCTTAAAACTAGACCCTTATAATCAACCATCTGTAGAACTAATAAAAACTGAAACAAAAAAAATTTTAATTTAAATATAATTACCAAAAATTACTTTTGATATTCCATAAGATTTTTCTTCAATTATCTTGAATTTTTCAGGGAATTCGTCAATTTCTTTTTTATGTCTGTGGATAATTATTACACCTTTGTTTTTTAATAAATTTGATTGAAATATATTTTCAAGTATCTCAAATAGCTTCTTTTCCTTATATGGTGGATCTAAAAAAATGACATCAAATTGATTTTGAAAGCTTTTAAAGCTTGAACTGTTATTTATATCCATCTCAACTATCTTAGAGTTTTCCTCGTAATTTAATTCAATAATATTCTTTTTTAAGATAGGTAAAATTTTTTTATAGTTCTCTACAAATGTTACATGTTTAGATGCTCTCGATAGGCACTCTAACCCAAAAGAGCCTGTCCCCGAAAATAAGTCTAAAATATTTGCACCTTCTAATACAACACTAAACTTATTGGAATGATTGATAATATTAAATATAGATTCTTTAGTTAGATCTTTTAATGGCCTAGTGAGAAGGTCCTTTGGTTCATATAATTTTTTACCTTTTGATGTTCCAGATATTATTCTCATTTATTCTATTACTTTGTAACCAATATCTTTACGATAAAAACCATCATCCCAAGAGAGTTGATTTATTAAATTAAAAATTTTTGTTCTAGCTTCTGAAAAATTTTCAGATACACACACAAAATTTAATACTCTCCCCCCAATAGAAAAAACCTTATTATTAATCCTGGTTGTACCCGCATGATATAAATATTCATCTACGCCAAGTTCAATCCCCTCTATATTATCTATTAATAAATTTTTTTTAAAAGTATCAGGGTATCCTTTTGAGCATATGACAATGCACAAGCTTTTTTTATCATGCCATTTTATTGTACATTGATCTAATTTACCCTCACAGCATGCTAAAAAAATATCTAGTAAACTTGAATTAAGTTTGGGCAGAATTGTTTGACATTCCGGGTCTCCCATTCTAACATTATATTCTATTAAATAAGGATCCCCTTTTACAATCATTAAACCTACATATAAAAAACCTTTATAGCTTGTTCCAATTTCTTTTAATCCTTTTATTGTTGGTTCTATTATTCTATCAATAATTTTTTTTTCTAATTCATCATTAATTAGTCTTGAGGGAGAATAAGCCCCCATACCTCCAGTATTTTTCCCCAAATCGCCTTCTAAAACTCTTTTGTGATCTTGTGCTGTCCCAAATTTTTTTATTGTTTTTCCATCTGTTACAATAAAATAGCTCATCTCCTCTCCTACAAGAAATTCTTCGATAAGTAGGTTGTTGGCAGCACCAAATTTACCACTAAATATTTCATTTATTGCTATTTCTGAATCATTTTTATTCTCACAAATATAAACACCTTTGCCTGAGGCTAAACCATCTGCTTTTATTACCAGCGGATAATTTGTATTACTTGAAAAATGAATTGCATCTTTAATATCTTTAAAAACACCAAATTTGGCGGTGGGTATTTGATACTTTTCACATAATTTTTTGGTAAATATTTTGGAGCCCTCTAGTTGTGAGGCACTTTTGTTAGGTCCAAATACATTAATGTCATATTTTTCCAAGAAGTCTACTATACCATTTACCAATGGCTTTTCTGGTCCAACAATCACTAAATCAATTTTATTAGAAATTATAAAATTTTTTAATTCATTAAAATCTTCTATATTAATAGAGATGTTCCGAGCAATTTGAGATGTTCCTGCATTTCCAGGAAAGCAGTATATCTGCTTGATTTCTTTTGATTTATTTAATGCAAAGCAAATAGCATGTTCTCGACCACCACTTCCAATTATTCCAACTTTCATGTAATGATATATAAACTATAAATGATTAAAAAATTAGCCAAAATAAAATATTTACCTAATAATTTTCAAATTATCCAAGAAGGTGATCACGTAGTATGTGCTGTATCTGGAAAAAATATAAGATTAGATGAGTTAAACTATTGGAATGTAGATTTACAAGAACCCTACTATTCATATATAGAGGCATCAATAAAAAGAGAAGAAGAGAAAAGCTAATTTTACTTCCAACGGTTGTGTGACCAAATCCACTGTTCGGGGTTTTTCAATATCATTTTTTCAAGTATAACGTTCAAACTTAAAGTAATCGACTCTATTGAATCATTATTTGTATATTCTAACGGATCATGAATAGTTAGTTTAAAATTTACACCCTGAGTTCTCTCAATGTAAATAGGAACTATTTTACATTTAAATTTTTTTACAAACTGTGCCGGAATAGTCGTAGTGAAAGCTTCGTGATGAAAGAAGTTGGATCTAACACCCTGTGAAACTCTTTGATCAATCATTAGAGCTATAGATGTTTTGCTTTTAAAGAATGAAAGTAGTTGTTTAGTACCAGAGATTCCTTTTTTAATTTGATTTTTACAGATATATTTTTTTCTTATTTTCTCCATTATAAGATTTAAAAATTTATTATTAAGTGGTCTATAAATAGCAGCTAAATTAATACCAGATTTTTCTAAATGCATTGCCATCAATTCAAAATTATTAAAATGACCTGAAATAAATATTACAGGTTCATTATTTTCTTTGATTGCGTCTAACTTATTTTGCCCAATGATTTCAATATTGCTTTCAATTTCAGACATTCTAAATTTTTTTATAAACATATACTCAGCAAGAATTCTTCCATAATTATTCCACATCATTTTTGATATATCTTTAATTTCATTTTTATTTAAATTTGGTAATGCTTTTAAGATATTAGATTTTATAAGATTTTTAGATCTAAAAAATGGTCCAATAAAAGATATAATTTTTCCCGAAGTATAAGAGGCAAATTTTAAACCCAATAATTTAAATAGAAGAAAAAGAATAAAAATTATCAAAAATTGTATAAAATATTTTAAAGACTTCATATATGTAATTTTAAATAGTCTATTAATTTTTGTTCATCCTTTATGACAAGTTCTATTTTTAAACATTTGATATCATTTTTTTTATCAAAATTAATTTTTGTATAATCTTTTTCTGTAGTTAAAATTTGAGCTTTTAACTTTTTTGCAATTAGCATTATATTATTAATATCATTTACAGTATATTGATAATGATCAGGAAAAATAATTTCTTTAATTACTTTTAGTCTGTTATTTATTACCGTTTCTTTAAAGCTTTCTGGATTTCCAATTCCCGAAAAAATTATATATTCTGCGCTAGTATCAAATTGGTTAATATTACTTGGTTTATAAGTACACTCAAAAATTTTAATGTCTTTATTGTATTTATTAATTGTGGATTTAATATGTGAATTATCTCTTACATTTCCATTCAAAAATACGGCGTCATATTTTGATAGGCTCTCTATTTTTTCTCTTAAAGGACCCGCAGGTATTAAGTGGCCATTGCCGATCCATTTTATATTGTTAAAGCATACAAAGCTTAAATCGTAACTTATAGACCTGTCTTGTAAACCATCATCAAAGATAACAATATCTACATCATCCCTGATAGCTTGATTTAATGCTAGATATCGATTTTTTTCACAATACATAATTGTTTTTGATTTTAAAATTTTTTGTTCGTCAATTTGATCCTTGTAAAATTTTTTTAGTGTTGCAGTTCTATATTTTAAATTTTTTAAAATCTCGTAAATTTTTACAGTTAAGGGTGTTTTTGCAGTACCACCCACATAAATATTACCTATACAAATTTTTTTAATTTTGTGATTAGGCTGTTTTATTTTTCTTTTTAAAAAAAAGTTATTAATAATTACTGGAAATGTAAAAGGTAATAAAAAATAAGACAAAAAATTTGGTTTCTTTTTATCCCAAAATTTAGGTTTCTTTAGTTTCATTATTGATTAATAAAATAATCTAACTCATTAAAGGTAGAATTTAGAATTTTATCTCCTAATTTTTTGATTTTTAACTCTATTTTTTTCGAGTTAGTTTTCATACTTAGTATTTTATCTATTTTAGCAGTTAATTGGCCAGGGGTCATAATTTTATTGGAAACTTTATATTTTCTTAGTAGAGAATAAATCTCATCAAAATTCCATACGTTTGGACCGTGAACTACATTACAACCATATCTGATAGCCTCGAGCGGATTTTGACCGCCATGCTTAATTATTGAGCCACCTAAAAAAACAGTTTTACAAGTTTTAAAAAAGGACTTTGTTTGACCAAAACTATTTACCAAATATACATCTGTCTGAGGATCAATTTTTTTTTTTGAATTATGCATATGAACTTTTAGACTTAATTTTTGTATTTCATTTTTAATTTTATTAGCTCTATGCACATGTCTTGGAATAATAATTGTTAGTAAATTCTTATATTTAAATTTAAGTATTTTGTGAGTATTGGCACAAAATTTTTCTTCATTGTAATGTGTGCTAGATGCACACCATATTTTTTTTTTCCTGAAAAAATTTCTAATATCTTCATTCAAATCTATTACACTATTTTCAGTTTGGGTAAATTTTAAATTACCAACATACTTAATATTTTTGGCACCAAGGTATTTTAGATATTTTTTAGACTTAAGGTTTGAAGATAAACAAATATCAAATTTTTTAAAAATATTTCTTGCACTTGATCGAAACAATTTCCATTTTTTAAAAGTTTTATCAGTGATTCTTGCGTTCATTAAAACTAATGGTAATGATCTTTCTTTAATATTATTAAACATGTTTGGCCAAATCTCAGAGTCTATAAAAACTGCAGCAGAGGGCTTCCAGTAGTTTAAAAATTTATTACTATGATGATTAGTATCTATTGGAAAAAATTGATGAATTGTTTTTCTTAATTTAAAATTAGCCAAAACCATTGAGGAACTTAATGTATTTGATGTAACTAAGATTTGTTTTATATTTTTCTCTCTCTCTAATTTTTTAATTAAAGGAACTACACTTAATATTTCACCAACACTTGCACCGTGAAACCATATTAGTTTTCCAGAAAGTCTTTTTTTTGTATGGATTGAAAATTTTTCCTTAAATCTTGTGGGGTGTTCTTTTCTTTTAAATAATCTGATTAAAATGATTAAAGGGGAAAATAAAAAAATTAAGTTAGCTAATACTTTATAGACAAAAAACATTAAATTTTTCTAATTTGTTTTTCATAGAAACTTTTATAAACAGTTGAATTAATTAATAGCTCCTCATGAGTTCCTTCAGCAGCAACCTTCCCAGAATCTATTACATAGATTTTATCAGAATTTAGGATTGTTGAAAGCCTATGTGCTATAACAATTGTTGTTCTATTCTTTGTTAAAAAATTTATAGCTTCTTGAATTTTACTTTCAGTCTCTGCATCCAATGAAGAGGTCGCTTCGTCTAAAAGAATTATTTGACTTTTCTTTAGCATTGCACGAGCAATGGATAATCTTTGTTTTTCTCCCCCAGATAATCTTGTTCCATTTTCACCAATAATTGTTTCATATTTATTGGGCAATTTCTCTATAAACTCACTTGCATAAGAGTTTTTTGCCGCTTCCTCTATCTCATCTTGTGATGCATCTAAATTAGCATAAGCAATATTATTCTTAATAGTATCATCAAATAAAGTCGTATCTTGACTTACCAATGAAATATTTTTTCTTAAGGAGCTTATTGTAGATTTATAAATTGACTGATTGTCGATCTCTATGTCGCCCGATTCTATATCGTAGAATCTGGGAATAAGATTTAATATTGTAGATTTACCTGCACCACTATGGCCAACAATAGATGTCATTTTACCACCTAATATTTTTAAATTCACAGAGCTCAGAGTATTTTTTTCATTTTTTTCATCGTATCTAAAAAAAACATTTTTGAGCTCTATATCACCTTTATTAATTTTAATTTCTAAATCATCTTTATTTTCAATTAGTTTTGATTTTTCATCAATAACTGGCAATATTCGAATTGCAGCAGAAAGACCCTGACCGATAGTAATGTTTAACGTGGCAAGTGATCTTACAGGTTGATACGCCAACATCATTGCTGCAAGGAATGAAAAGAAGTTATTAACTTCTATCTCATTTCTTAAAGCAAGTTTTCCAGAATAAAAAATTAATACTGCAATCATGATTCCTGTGAGAGTTTCCATTATTGGTGAAGATCTCACATAAACTGTTGCAATTTTTTTTGCCTTTTCTTTCACATCATCTATAAATACGTTAGCTCTTTCATTTTCATATTTTTCCTGTTGAAATATTTTAATAAGTTTATGATTTTTAAATAGTTCTATTAGAAAAGTATTAAGCACCCCTGCTTTTAACATTTGTTCAGTTGCAACCTTTCCTATTCTTCTTCCTAGTGATTTTGCCGCAAAGGAAGCCAAAGGAATCATTATGATTGCTATTAAAGAAAGTTTCCAGTTTTGCAAAAACATAACCGTAAGAAGTCCCACTAAAGTTAAACTATCTTTAAATATATTAAGAACAGCAGTACTAATTAAATTTGTTATATGAGAAACATCATTAGTTAAAACAGATATAAATTTACCAGTATGCTTACCATCAATTAATTTTGTATCAGCAGAAATTAAATTATTAAGCATATCACACTGCAAGTCTCTTCTTACTTCCTCTGAAACATCAATCATTAAAACCTTAGCTGCATATAAAGATAGGCCTTTTGTTGTAAAAGCAACAATAATAAAAATTGGAATAAGAATCATAAGTGTCTGATCTTTTTCAATAAATATTTTTTTTATTGCTGGGTCTAAAAGATAGGCAATTGCAGAGGTACTTCCAGCAACCAATAGAGCAAAAAATAAAGAAAATAATATTTTTTTTAGGTGTTTTTTTGTATATTCAAAAAAAAGTCTTTTTAAAATATCTATTTTTTTCATTAATGTTCTAAACTTTCTCAACTAAAATGTTAATAAAAACAATCGCACCAAGTAGATTATTGGTTTTGAAAATTTTCAAACTATTTTTTGAATCTTTAAAATTAAAATTATAAATTTGAAATAGAAACAAATGTAAAATTGGAATAGATAAACTGAGATAGAACGTCGAACTAAAATTCATAAAAAAACCTGTTGTAATTAGAGACACTGCAAAGATTGAATAACATATTGTTAAAAATAATTTAGGATTTCTTTTAAACTTTATTGATGTTGATTTTACTCCTATTATTTCATCATCTTTGATATCTTGATATCCATATATTGTGTCGAAACCTAGTGTCCAAAATATGGCTC
>MDTF01009192.1_pt1 | contig 11131 bp, 8 predicted proteins | sample 811191 | NCBI WGS metagenome assembly MDTF01 (sample SAMN05326649, study PRJNA326480) | marine metagenome | isolation source: seawater | place: Southern Ocean | collected 2011
ATTGTTCACCCTGTTTGTCGTGCCAGCGTTTTATCTGATGCTCGCGAAGGATCGGCAAGGCACCAGTCTTAAATCGCCTTAGTAACGACGATAATGAGAATCGAGTAATCCTTCCCTAAAATATCTTTTCCTAAGAAACCTATCAGAGACGAAGTCTGGGCTTAAACCTAAACACCTCACTGAAGAAGCGCTGACGCGTCGAACAAAAAATCCGCTACACATGTATTGATTTAGCTTGTACTTTATGGGCGTCACCTTTCTATCACTAATCTAAGCACCCAAGTATTTGACCCGCTGCCGACCGCAATAAGATAATGCCCCCTCGTGCCGAGGTTACGGCTCTCATCAAGCACGCTCGTATTTCTGCGCGAAAGTGTTAGTTTCGTTCAATGTTTAATTTCTATCGTGCATTTGCAAACTATGTATACCGCGTTTTACTTATTGGCAGAATGCCGCTAGTATCAGCCGCATATAGGCATATGAGAATACACATGATCTGCTTGTGCTAACGATCACAACACACGCGAGAACCCTAAAGATAGACCGATACAAAAAGAGCAACAAAGAAACCATGAACAAAGAAAACTTCGCCTTTAACGAAAAGATCATTGAGGAATTCCGAGCCAACGAAGGCAAGGTAGCAATGTTTGCGGGTATGCCGATGATCCTTCTGCACACCATCGGCAGAAAGTCTGGTAACACACTTCTGGTACCCTTAGTCTTGACCGTCAAAAAAGAGGGAGAAATGCTATTGTTTGGTTCTTTCGCTGGCGCCAAAGACGATCCGGCTTGGGTCCGAAATCTGCGCGCAAACCCGACTATCGATGTAGAAATCGGAACCGAGAAATTTTCATCACAGATTGCAGAGCTGTCTGCGGATGACGCAAAAGAAGCTTGCCAGAGAACTGCCTCCAACAACAAAACATTTGCTCGTTATATGGAATCTGCAGCCCCACGAGACATTCCGGTGTTCCGCGTTACTCGCCTGTAAAGCTTAGGGTCACCGCTTTGAAAAAAATGACAGCCAATTCAGCGACGTTTACGCGTGATGAATCGTAAGCGTTAGGCACGTAACAATCAGAGCCCTCACTCTTTACCCCTATCTTGGTTTTCCTCACACGGATTATGCTAAACCTACTCCGGGACACTTTGATGTCCTTCTCCTATAGTTTCGATCAACTTTTCTTCAGAGGTTTCGTTTCATCTTCTCTTTTTCGAGGCGGATTGAATCTGATTCCAGAGGCTTTGCCAGTCTAGATGGATCCAAAGTGCCTTGAGTATGTTCGCGCATTTTTGCCCCATCATATGTGATCCATTTTTCGGGCGTTATCTCTAAAACGACGCGAAGCGGTGAATCTAACATTTCCTCGAAAGCCTCAGCTTCTTCAGGTGTGTTTCGTATTGCCTTTGCGAACTCAGGATAAAACCACTCCTTCAAGGCTTTATCATCATGAATTTGGCATTTTCCCTTGATCGTAATCGATTTTCCGGGCCCCATAGAAGTGCCTTTGGACGTGATTACGACCGATGTCTTGGGATTTCTACGCAGTGCTGATATGCGATGACGGTGCGCTCCCGCAGTGATCCAAATTTTTCCACTTCGATAAATATAAGAGTGGATGACACCCATTGGCCAGTCGTCTTGCGTAGCCCAATTAAGAACGCACTCTTTTTGCTCTAGGAGTAACGCCTTTTGATCGTTGGCGTCGAGATTATAAATCGAGACTGCTTCATGATTTTCTGCTTTTTCCATTGTTGGTTGTTCCCTATCGGTTGTTCATGATTGGTGGATAAGTCCTGTCACCACGGCTCGACTTATAGCGCTGATCATATTGACTAGGACTCACTACTTTTAATGTAATCATCAATTAGATCATGATACCGGGAAACACGGCTTTCCTGATCCGCTAGGTAAGCACCCTCATAACCACGAGATCTAAACCCTGCCTGCTGTAAAGAGAATATTTCCACGTCCTGATCAATTGTTCGACCCATACTTTTCTCGCCTGGCTTAAAAACCTCGTGCTCTATCTCGGCGTCCCGCTCAACAATACCAGCAGTCGTACGAATCGGCGCTGTTTCACCTTCTGGCTGGCTGGCATACCACCAGTTATCAAAAATGCACTGTTCCGGGTCGGTGGGATGGGGTCTTGCTCGGAGGAAATGAAACCCATCGGACCATAACGACACAGCAAAGTTCGGGAATAAGGTGTAGTGGAACGCATCTGTAAACTGCTCATCGGTGAGCTTTTCATAATGCTTGTAACCTTTCCCGGGACCTTTCTCGCGTTTTGCTTTTTGCAACGCAGCCCGGGTTTCATCGCCCCTCTCTACAAAATCTGCGGGACTAAGCCCCCATTCATGCATGATCGTGTTTAGGGGTTCGCCGATAGTGCCATCTTCATTAAGCGAAACACCTGCGTACCCACCGGGCATGATCATTCTATTGTGACCCTCGTCTGAAAGGTCAAAACGTGTGTTTTCCACGCGAGTGTCAACACCTGAGTGCATGCGTGCACGCTCCTCCGCTGTACCCCTAGGCCTGTGGACTGTTGGAACATGGTAAGACTCATTAAAATTGTCCAGTACGACCTTCCAGTTGCATGGAAGCGTTGTCGTGAGCGCCATGTAACGCTTCCATGTATGCAGATCGTACCTTGACCAGTCGTCCCATATAGGTCCCAGAAAACTTTTCAAGTCCGTACATTCCGGATCCATATTGACCCAGATAAAGCCAGCAAAAATCTCGCAGTGTATTTCTTTCAGTCGGACATTGTCGCAGGGGTCTCCCTGTGAAAAGTTTTTCGCATCCTGAGCAAACAACAAAGCACCATCAGTCGAAAATGCCCACGCGTGGTACTTGCAGACAAGCCGCTTTACATGCCCCTTTTCCTCTTGCAGCAACTGATTACCACGATGTTGGCAGATATTGTAAAAAGCCTTGATCGTCTTGTCGTCCTGACGAACCATGAGAATAGATTCAGAGCCTACATCCTCGCGTTGCCAGTCACCCGGTGACTGCATTTCAGATTCACGTCCCAGCAACAACCAGACTTTGGTCCACATGTGCTCAAACTCCAATTCTGCGAATTCCCGAGAGGTGTATCGTTTACCTTCAAGCCGATTTCGCCGTAGTTCCTGCTTCGGCCAGTCGGGTAACGAGTTTCCTGCCGTATTCATGTGCCAGACTCCTGCCTCAGATACATGCTAAAAAGTTGAGTTGGTTTGGCCGCCATCAATAACCAGACTCTGGCCAGCGATGAATCCCGCTTGCTGGCTACAGAACATGGCGACAAAATCCCCGACGTACTCCGGGTCACCAAATATGCCAGCCGGAATCTTCCATTCGTCGACGAACTTCTGGATTTCCTCGTCATAGCTAGTCCCATTTGTCTTCGCCATCGCGTTGTACCTCTCGGCAATGGAGGCGGTGTGATGCATACCCGGTAGCACGTTGTTGATCATGACATTGTCTTTGGCTACCACCTTAGCAACCGCGACACAGTAATTAACGAGCGCTGCTCTCGGCGGCCCCGATAGAATTCTTACCTGCGCCGGGTATTTCGCTGCGCCAGTACCAATATTAACAACCCGCCCCCAACCTCGCTTGGCCATACCAGGCACGACCGCTTTCATAAATTGAACAGGAGACAGTAACGTCACTTCAAGGTTGTCGAGCCAATCACTATTCTGAACTGTTTGATAGTCACCGGTAAATGGCGGGGGTGAACAGGTACCAACTAAGATGTCGGGGTCAGGACATGCAGCGAGTATTTTTTCCCTTCCTTCGTCCGTACTGTGATCGCAGGTAATGGGTGTGATACTTACCCCTGTTTCTAAGGCAATCTCCTCACATACTCTGAGCAATCGTTCTTCGCCCCTTGCTGAAACAACTAGATCGACACCCTCTCGGGCCAGCGAAAGCACGGCCCCACGGCCCATACCAGCGCTACCACCATTAACAATCGCCTTTTTCCCCTCTATCCCAAGATCCACAGTCGCTCCTAAACAATAAAGTTAAACCCGCTAAGTATAGCAATTTTATATAACGCGTACTACTTTTAAGCGACGGCTTTAAACAGAAGTTCGCCTAGCATCACGGCGCTGAAAAGCTGCTCGAAGACGCACGAGCCTTGCTTCAGACAAAGGAAATCGCCAGATAACGAACACAGAGGCGGCGTAAAGAAGCATGGGCGGTATTGTCATCGTAAAGGTCAGCGCAAACAGTTCATCGGGACCATTCACACCTTTGGGGTCAAACCCAAAATAGCTAACCACCGGTAAAGCTATACCTAAAGCGAGCGCTTGGAAAAACTTGGTACCCAAGGACCAAACCGCCATGTAGGAACCTGCAACCGCACCACCAGTGCGATACGCGGCCATTTCAATTAGATCGGCTTTCATGGACAACGAAATCGCAACAAAATTACCGCTAGCGATACCATACCCACCAAGCACCAGGCAAAACCCAACAATATCGCCATGCCCCAGCATCATATATCCCGGTGTCGCCAGTACATATATCACTGCTCCCAATACCCAGGTTTGCTTCTTCCCAATTCGGTAAGACACCCAGACCCACACAGGTAACGACAAGAGCTGCGTCAAATAAAACCCCAGCAGAATAGTCTGGGTGCTCGTTTCTATATCAACGACGAAAGCCGCAAACAGCATAAACAGCGACGATGACCAGGTGGTACCCATCGACAGCATCAGAAATCCGATAAACAGAATCATAAAAGACCCGTTGGAAAACATCTGCTTAGTTGCTGCGATGAGATTTTGTTCCGCTTTTTTTGTCACCTTTGCTTCCGGCACCTTCCAAAGTGCGAGAAAAACCAGCGTCGGTAAAAGAACCAAAGCCATAAAGCCCACGATCGTCAGGCCCTCTTTGGGCAGGCTACCATAGCCGAACAATTGTCCTGACAACGAGGGAATCAGTAACACACTGACATTGCCGAGATAACCGAATGCCTGACGCCAACCCGTGATTCGGGTGCGTTCATTGTAATCATCAGATAATTCAGCACCCCATGCGAAATAGGGAATATTGATCATCGTCCAACCCAGCCAAAGCAACATTGACCAGATCAGTAGATGCCAGTTAGTCACAACACCCGTGGGCGCAAATAACTGCCATGCTGAGATAGCCATGATAATCGAGCCTGCTGCGAGCCAGGGCTTTCTTCGACCGAAACGGGTTTGCGTTCTGTCACTTAAGTAACCAATCAGCGGATCAGTCACCACGTCCGTAATCCGCGCCAGCATAAGAATGAAGCCGATTTCGGCAAGTCCTAGGCCTAAATCACGGGAGTAAACAAAAGGCAGATAGAGAGAGACGGGTATCGATGCGAGATAAACCGCATAGTCGGGTAAACCGAAATAAATCAAACGGGATCGTGACAGTGGTTTAGATTTTTTAGACATCGCCGTTAAAGTAACACGCCTTATTCCCACTCCTAAAATTCTTATTGAGGCACATCACTTTTAGAGAAAAATCAAAATACTCAATAAGACAAGGCATCAAAAGACGCCTTTTCTTAAACAAAGCTTACATACCTCAGAGAAAGGTCCAGAGACCTAAACCCAGAACTCTGTTTTTAAATGAAACATTTAGGTTAGGTCTCGAACCCAATAACGCGCCATAGATAGAGCTTCCATCCTCCCATTTTTACATCGCACTTGTATAACGGGTTTGCGCACTAACTCCCTTCGAATTCACGCAATCATTGCTACCATGCGAGTTAGTGCGCTGTTTGTAAAATAGCCTCTCTTGAGAGAAATAGTATTGAGCTATCGCTCACCGCTTAATGGTTGTATCCGATAGTCAAACCCCAAGTTTTTGGATTAGCCGGTAAACCGACACCAAAGGATGAGGAAAATGGTACACGCCCAACATAGTACTCGTAGTCATTCAGGTTTTTACCAAACAACCTCGCATACCATTTGTCATCGGCACTGGCTATTTGCACACTTGCATCGAGCAATTTAATCCGACTATAGAGCTCCAGGCCGGTGCCCCGAGGAACACCCTCCGGCGCGTATTCTTCCTGCCAGAAGTAGGACACTCGCCACCGTATTTCTGCACCAGAATCACCCACTGGGTGGTTATAACTGACACCAAGATACGCCGTCTCATGGGGCGCTGCGTAGGTCTCATCACTCAAATCAACAGTGGAGACTATATAGTCTGAGTCATAGCCAGAATCTGCCCAACCCAAAGATATATCAAACCGCAACGTGTCACCTTTGAGCAGGAGGTCATAACCTGCAATCCAGTTCGTTTCGAGTTCAATACCATAGACATGAGAATCTTCGACGTTAGCGGTTCTCTGGATAATGTTACCGACCGGACCTTCCTGCAGATTTCGCTGAATACCATCCCACCACTGATAGAACGCGGTAGCGTTTACTCTGATCGTATTATCCTTCCAATCGGACTTCATGCCGAACTCGAGTGAATCGACTCGTTCGCGGTCATAAAAAGCTGGCCTGAAGGATGGGTCATTGGCCTGCGTCGCTAATTCAGCCGCACCAGCCCGGAAAGAGAATCCACCACTTCGAAATCCACGAGTCGCACTGGCATAATAGAGGAGATCCTCCTGAGGTCGGTACTCCACTGCAACCTTGGGCGAGAAAGAATCCCAAGATTCGTCATCGACCATGTCCCAGCCGTCCACCGCACCACCACCATTACTCCAGTTCGAAGAACCAATAAAGGGGGCAGATTCATTTCCAGAACAGGACCCTGTATAAATCATGCACATCGAAACGTCCTTTGACTCATCGGTGTAACGACCGCCCGCAATAACGGTCCACTGATCGTTTAGGTGCCATCGTGCTTCAGCGAATAATGCAAATGCTTCATGATCCAGTTCGCTATAAGTTGGCGCCCTCAAACCAAATGGATTTGTCAGGTCACTGATGCCAGGTTGCTGCTTACCCATTCTTGAACCCTGCGCCCGAGCCTCTCCATATTTCAGGTCTTGTTGAAAATAATAAAGGCCCGCTGTGATATCGAATGTCTCAGAAAACGTCGAGGCATAACGTAATTCCTGACTGACTTGGTCCTGATCAATATGCAACCTTGTGGTGATAATGAACGGAATAATCCCTTCAAACTGCGACCCTGAATGCACATCCACATCAATGAAGCCCGTAAGAGACGTTATGATGCCGTGACCTACATCCCAGTTAGCTTCAACAATATACTTGTTAATTTCATGATCCGAGTGAGAACCCCACGGAAACTCATCATCGTAAGTCTCATCCCACCTCCTTGCTGGAACTCCCAGACCGTGACAATCTTTACCATTATCACAGGTGCCAAGCGACACAGCTAATGCTCCATCACCATCTCGTTGGTAGTCTTCCGCAATAAATGTGATATCGAGTTCATCAGTCGGATTCCAGACCAACATACCCTTGATGTGAAGGTGCTCTTCTTCTCCGATGTCATCACGACCAGGAGCCGTGTTTTTAACCCAGCCTTCATCGAGGTTCCTGCTAAGCACAGCCAGCTTTCCTGACAAATTTTCGGAAATAGGTCCCGACACGGATACTGCATAGTCGTTCCGATCGAATTCCCCTACAGTGACTTCCGCGTTAAATTCAAACTCGTCACTGGGTCTTTTGGACCTCGTCACCACAGCACCAACGGAAGTATTTCGTCCAAACAGCGACCCTTGAGGCCCCCGCAGAATTTCTATCGACTCCTGATCATAGGTGTCCAGAATCGCAGCAACGTTTTGCGCTACAAAAATACCATCTTGGTAAACACCAACTGCTGGATCGAAATTAGGCACACTGAATGTCACACCTACAGCCCGCAACCAAAACCGCTGAACACCCGGAAACGTAGAGGTCTCCTTGAACTGCGCGTTAGGAACCATACGTGCGACGTCGATCAAATCGGCCATATTATTTTGCGCCATCATGTCAGCCGAAACGACTGTCGATGCTCGAGAAATATTCTGCGCCAGTTCGCCCTGCGCACGTTTTGTCGAAACCACTATGATTTCTTCAATCATACGATCCGAGTTTTCCTCGGCCATTACCCAGTTCGCTCCGCTCAGGGGGAAGCCTAACAGCAGAAATAACCTAATCAGGAGGTTTTTTACCCTCATATTCACGTCCTCATTGTAAGTTAATATCATAGAGGTTCTTGTTCCTGCACGGACTACCCCATACGCGAGACACCACCTCATTAAATTAATATAACGTGTTTTATTTATAAATCATAATTTTAGGGATAAAATTAAATAGTTACTCTTCTTACTTTATTTACGAACAATTAATTTACACTTTTAATAAATTTTAATAACACATGTAGTGGATATCTAATATGACTGGAAAATTTATTCCGTAGATTCAACGATTCCTCTAACCCGAAAAACCCTTTTCTACTTAGACGCCGAATCAATATTGATTTAAAGTGTTTTTACATCACGGTAAATAATTGATGTACAACATGCCACCAGAGACAAAGTTTTGACAGAAAAAATCGAGAGCCCAGCCTCGGCCAAACCCCTCTCTCGCAAGACCCTTTTTTACTACGGACTTGCAGACATGCCGATCCAGATGGGCGCTATTCCCGTGGCCGCTTATCTGCCTAACTACTACGGTCAAGACCTGGGCTTGAGCCTAGCCGCTGTGGGTATGATCTGGCTTCTTACCCGCTTGTTCGATGCGGTATCTGACCCCCTCATCGGCTGGCTGAGTGATCGCACCAACACGCCCTGGGGCAGACGAAGAATTTGGATGGTCGGCGCTGTTCCTGTGTTAATGCTCGCTGTCTACAAATTATTCATGCCGATTGCCCCCGTAACTGAGGCCTACCTATTCAGTTGGCTTGTCTGCTTCTGGGTCGGTTGGACAATGTTATTTATTCCCTACTACGCGTGGGCTGCTGAACTCTCTTCGGAATACAATGAGCGAACACGTATCACTGGCTGGCGCGCCTGGATCGGTATGGCGGCCAACGTGCTTAGCAAAGTTGTCCCTGTGCTCGCGATTTTCGCTTTTGGATACGGAGGCACAGAAGAAACGTTGCTTCTGATCGGCACGATGATGCTAATTCTTTTGCCCATCACTGTTGGGTTAACCGTCTGGAATGTTCCGGAAGGGCGAGACTATTTACCCACCCAAATTCCACTTATTCCCGGTCTTAAAATGATGTGGAAGAACGAACCTTTTAAGCGATTGGTGCTTGCCTTCTTTATCAGTCAAATGGGTTCCTCAATATCAACGGCTCTGGTTGTGTTCTATATCCGTAACGTTTTGCAGGATGCGCAGAACAGTATTCTAATGCTGCTCGTTTACTACGGATTCAATCTGTCAGGAATTCCCTTCTGGATTTGGTTTTCTTCTCGCATCGGCAAACACCGCGCCTGGGCTGTTGGACTCGGCCTGTTCTCATGCTTCCAACTCGGCTACCTCTTCCTGGGCGCAGGTGACTTCTATTACATGCTGCCCATCACAGCTGCCACTGGATTTTTAGGGGGTGCATTTTGGGTCCTACCAAATTCTATGAAAGCAGATGTTATTGACGTTGACAGACTAGCAACAGGCGAAGATCGCGCAGCTTGGTACTTCGCCGTCTGGTCGTTTACAACGAAAGTCGGGCAATCAATCGGTCCAGCTCTCGCGCTTACTTTACTGGCTTACGTAGGATTTGAGACAGGAACCAATGGTGAGAGCACTGAGGAAGGCTTGTTCGGATTGAAGCTGCTATTTGTGTTTGGCCCTGCCCTGGGGTTCGCCACCGCCGCCTTGATCGCCTGGAACTACTCACTCGATGAGAAAGCTCACACGGAACTTCGACGCAAGATAGCCGCTACCCGAATGGAATGACCATCTAACCTGGCTCCTGCTGCAATGATACGAAAATCAATAGAGATAAGCTTGTCATCTAACCTTTGAGCTAATTGGCGAGCGGCTAATTAGTCCAAGACATCCGATATTTAGTCGTATTTATAAAAGTCGTTTTCATCAACGACCGAATTGGCACGGTCATTTATAATTAACACTGACTAAGGGCTTTAATTTGCCCGCCACGACTTCTTGTTCGAGTTCGTTTTGTCCCTACCACGGCAGCCAGGAAAACCTCGTTCATAAGTCTTTTGTTTTCTCCAGAACAGCAGGTTTTCTTGACTCTCCCCTTGTTGTTGAAATTGTGCGCCGCATTAACATGCTGACGCTGCAAGTTTGATTAGACATTTCAGCGCCCTACTATCAATTATTACTATTTCTTAGCCAGCGTCTTTTGAAGCGCCCTGACCGTCTTGATGACCTTCTGTTGTGTGTAACCCTGAGTAATCGAACTCAGCATTAAGCTCAAGTCGTGTTTTATTAGGACTTCCAGCTTCACCTCTCCTGAACCTACATCGATGTGACCACCAACATAAAGCGGATTGACATGTCGATACACAACCTGGGAAATAATGTCTACATCAACCCAATCAACAAAATCGTCTTCCGACTCAATCTGCTCTATCGCTGCCCGATAGGTTTCCATTCGAATCGAAGAGAATGGGTCAGATTTTCTTGAACGGAGCATCGGTGCCAGCGCTTTCGCATAAGAAGAATTCTTCCTAATGGATTCAGCGACCGCATCGATGATAAAAAACAACTTGTCGATACCTTTTTTAACTTCGTGATCACTGATCGCTTGGTAGGTATGCCTAAAACGTTCCTCTACAGCGATACGCAGCAGCTTTTCCTTGCTACCAAACTGGTGATACAAAGTTTTGGGTGTAACACTACTTTTTTCAGCCAGCTCCCGCATGGTCACACCGACATAACCATGCTTTGATATCAGGTCACGCGCGGTAGCAAGAATCTTCTCTCGACGACGATACTGACGTTCGGTTAGTACTTTCATAGACTTTTCCCTAGGCCATCTATCCGACGTTACGCCTGAGCTTAAACCGATGTAACTTACCGAATAAGCTCCGAGGTGTCGAACGGAATATAAGTAACACGCGTACTGCTTTTAGAAAGCAACTAAGGGCATAATCCCTTATCACCAACTTAGGAACCGAAGTAAATGAAAGAATTCCAAACCGACGTCAAAACACCCGATGGCATGATGGACTGCTTTGTCTGCTATCCAGAGGACCAGACACTTCCC
>MDTF01010683.1_pt1 | contig 11131 bp, 12 predicted proteins | sample 811191 | NCBI WGS metagenome assembly MDTF01 (sample SAMN05326649, study PRJNA326480) | marine metagenome | isolation source: seawater | place: Southern Ocean | collected 2011
ACTTTTTTTCAAAATTAAATAAAAGAAGCATATGGTCTATAAATTTTTTAAATTTTTTAACTCTACCCTCACGCCATATCCAAACTTGAGGTGCAACATAATGAATTGTTTTAATGTTATTATTAATTTTTTTAACTCGTTCAGCAACCCTGAGTGTAAAGTCAGGACTGTCAACGGTAAACAATATGTCAGGATTAAACATTATAATCTCATCAACTGTTTTTTTAATTCTATTTCTTATCTTGAAGATATTAAATAAAACACTGGTAAAACCTAAATAAGTAATTTCTTTAAGGTTAAAAATTGAATGTATACCTAATGAACTCAAGTGTGCACCACCAACACATGAAAATTCAATATTAGGGTTAATCTTTTTTAATTTAGATATAACTGTTGTAGCCAGCTTATCACCAGATGGTTCTCCTGTTACTATAAATATTTTTTTCATATTACTTTTATAAAAATTTTATTTTTATTAGCAAAAATTATACTTTTACTTTTATCAATAAAGATGTTTTGCTTTGACTTTAACACAACACCCTTAATACCAACTTTCTTACAATCTTTTAGAGTATCAAGTCCAATGGTAGGTAGGTCAACTCTTAGATCTTGTTTTTTCTTAGGAAGCTTAATCAGGATTCCTTGTGAATTTTTTGATTTCTTTATTAATTGGATCATTCTTTTTGTTCCTTTTGATGATTCTCTACCAATAACACTTAAGCCTCTAACTACTATGCCTTGAGTATGGTTGTGTGCATTTAATTGATTTAATGATTGAATTCCTTTCTTAATACTTCGTTGGTCACTTTTGTTAGGTTTTAATTTGCTATGTGTTCCTTTTAACAAAGTTAATTCTGGGTTAAACCTAATAGAGCTAATTACTTTAATTTTTTCTTTAGATAGAATTTTAATTATTTCCTTAAATATTGCAGCATCACCAATTTTTGATGCCTTTAAAATTCTTGGTATATAATAAAGACCTTTGAAATCTAGTTTAAGATTTGATAATTTTGGTTTATTAATTTTTCCAGCAAAAAGTACCTTGTCACATTTTTTTTCTTTGATTAAACTAATAATTTTACCAAATTGACCTATAGAAATGAAGTGAGAATTTTTATTATTTTTAAATTTTCTTTTTTGTGAAAGATCAATAATAAAATAATTTTTTTTTAATTTTTTTAAAGAATCTAGTATTCTTTCCGGAAAATCCGTGTCACCAAAAAATAAACCTATCATTTAATTTGAGAATGGTGTGCAAATAGGACGTTTTTTATCTTTATTAATAAACACTATTACTTCATTAATCAAAGGATTGTCTTTATAAGTTTCATTTATTTTATTTAAGTTATCAGTTAATTTTTCTGTTTTAAAAATTACCTTATAAGCTTCTGACAATGAAAGAATTTCTTTATTTGGTATATCTTTTCTTCTCATTCCTATTAAATTTAAACCTTGAAGAAAGTTTCTATTGCCTATTGATAGACCATATGGGATTACATCATTGAGAACACCTGTCATTCCTCCTATCATAGCCATCTTTCCAATTCTGGTAAACTGTTGAACAGCAGAATTACCACCAATGATAACATGATCACCAATTTCAGCATGTCCTGCAATGGCAACATTATTCGCAATAATTACATCATTACCAACTACACAGTCATGTGCTATGTGAGAAGAAATCATTAATAAACAATTATTACCAATTATAGTTTCAGCTCCGCCACCAATAGTTCCTGTGCTAATAGTTACATATTCTCTAATGATATTATTATTTCCAATTAAAAGTTTAGTTTCTTCACCATTATGTTTTAAATCTTGTGGATCATTCCCTATCGATGCAAATGGATAAATTTTATTTTCATTACCAATGATTGTATTTCCAGAAATATTCACATGTGAATGAATTACTGTATTTTCTCCTATATGTACATTGGGACCAATTATTGAATATGGACCAATTTTTACATTATTAGATATAATAGCACCAGGGTTAACAATAGCTGTTTTATGAATCATTTATTATCCTTGATAAATTTTTTTAAATTTTTTGCAGGATAACCCATCACTCTAGAATTATCTGGAATATTTCTTATTACTCCACTACCACCACCTATATGAACGTTGCTACCAATTTTTAAATGTCCTGAGATACCAGCTTGACCACCAATCATTACATTGTTTCCTAATGTTGAGCTACCAGCAAAACCGACTTGTCCAGCAATAATGCAATTATTACCAATTTTATTATTATGTGCTATATGAACCTGATTATCTAAAAATGTATTTTTTCCAATAACTGTATTAGATAAAGATCCTCTGTCTATTGTAGATCCAGAACCTATTTCACAATTATCTTCTATAATTACCATTCCTATGTGTGGGTATCTAATATTTTTTTCTTTATGAGGAAAAAAACCAAATCCTTTTTTTCCAATAACACAGCCATCTAAAATGCATACGTTATTTTTAATTAAAGTATTTCTAACAATTACATTTGATCCTATCGAACAATCATCACCAATCACTACATTGCTCTCAATTATTGAATTATGTCCTATAGAGCATCGATTTCCAATTTGAACATTATTACCAATTAAAATATTTTTACCATATTTAATTTTTTTATTAAAAGAAATTTTATTAATATCCTGAACATTCTCATCAAAATCATCTGTTATCGAATTGGGGTAAAGTGTTTTAGTAATTAATGCTGTGGTTATTAAAACATTTTCTACAATAATTGGATTACAAATTTTTGGTAAAAAATGAGATAAATTTTTTGATGTTATGCAGAAAGAAGCTTCAGTTTTGGATGCAAATGTTTCATATTTTTTTGAATGAAAGAAACTAACATCATTTTTTTTTGCTGTAACGAGATCTTTTATATCAAAAATTTTATTTCCCTTGTAATTTTCACTATTTTCAACATCAATTAAAGATAGTAAATTCTCTATTATAATTGGACCTTTGTTTGTAAAGAATGGATTAATCATTAATAAAGTTTTTTATCAAAATTATCAATAATTACTTATCAAGAATTATTACTAATTATTTTCTGTCTACTATGGTAGCTGACCATTGTGCATCAGCCATTCTTTTACCCTCAACAAAGGCCTCCCCTTTGTACTTCCAGACCTTGCCATGCGATCTTGTAGCTTCTATATTAAGTTCTAATTTACAATCAGGTATAACAGGGTTTCTAAATCTTGCTTTTTCTATACCCATTAAAAAAACAAGTTTATTTGCATAAGTTTCCTTATCTATGCCATGCGCTGTTAATGCAGCTGCGGCTTGACCAAATGCTTCCACAATTAAAACACCTGGCATCACTGGATTTCCAGGAAAATGTCCTTGTACAAAAAAACTATCTTTTTTAACATTTACAATTGCAGTAGCAGAAAATAATTTCTTAATATTTATTAACTCTTCTATTAAGAGCATAGGTTCTCTATGTGGTAGTAAATCTATTATATCTTGTTTATTTAAAAATGTTGTCATTAGTTATTATTGTAGTTTAATTACTTTAACTTTTTTATTTAATATATCTAAAATAGTTTTGGTTATATCTAATTCACTTTTACCAATTATGATGCTTTTTTGAGGCATTATAATAGATATCGAATTTTCTTTTGCATAATTCGATAATATTGGATTCAATATTTCTATTAGTTCTGATTGTGCTTTAATTTTTTGTTCTTTTAGTATGTTAATTTTCTTATTTCTTAAATTTTTATAAGTTATAATATTTTTCTTTAATGAGGCAATTTGTTTTTGATATTCATTTTTTTCAAGTACATTTTTTTGTGAGATAATTCTACTTTCTTCTTTTTTTAAATTTTCCTCAGATTTTTTAAAATTATCTAAATTCAATTTGTTATTCTTTTTTAATTGTTTGGAAATATTTTTTCCTGCTAATGAATTGTTGACTATATAATCTATATCTAAATAGTAAATTTTATCGTTTGCTAATAAAAAATTTGGCTGTAAAAAAAAAAAAATTAAAATTATCGATTGTGATATTTTACGATAAATCATTAAAAAGTAGTACCTAAATTAAATCTAAATGACTCAGTTTTATCAGAAGCTGCTTTTGTTATAGGTTGAGCTAAAGAAAAATTTAATGGTCCTATTGGTGTCATAAGATCTAATGATACGCCAACAGCACTCCGTAATTTATTTGATTGATCAATATTGCTATCATAATCTACTCCCCAAATATTTGCAGCATCCAAAAATAATGAAAAATCTGTATTTTGGAGTGATGGCAAAAGTTGAGGCAATGATGCGGTCATATTTATTGTAGTCACATAATTACCACCAACAAAATCTGAGTTATCGACGGGGCCAACTTTACCTGATTCAAAACCTCTTAATTTTTGTTCTGGAATATATAGTCTTTTTGAAATTCTTACATCTTTGTTGCTTAGGGTATGGACTGTTTGACCATAGAAACTAACTTTTCCAATAATATCAGCTGGAAATTGTTTATATTTAGAAGTTTGTATTGTGTTTTTAAAATCATAAGTATCTGATTCAATTGGCAATTCTTGGATAAAAAGAACATTATAACCTTCACTAGGTTGATATCGTTTATTTCTTAAATCATAATTAAGTGAATAATTAAAATAAATATCAAGATAATCTCCTTCTTGTTTTTTTAAAGCATTAGATGCCGTACTTGTGGTTTCAAGTGTTTCGAATGAAGTAGCAATTTCAGGTTTAAAAAATAAATTTTCATATTGTTCGAACGAAGTACCAAGTGAAAAACCTAAATCACTAGTTTTGTAACCATAATCTTTCAGTCTATTTCTGCTGGTGCTTCTAACAGAAGTAAATAATGTATTGTCAGTATAGTTAAAATTTGGTTTTGAGTAGGTGAATTGACCTTTTACAGAGTTTTCACTAAAAGTTAAATTTGTATCCAATTGAATACCTTTTCCTAGAAAATTATTTTCTTTAATACCACCACCAATTTTTGCACCAGAAGTACCAACACCCGCACCTAAGGATATTTCACCAGTCGGTTTTTCTTCTACTGTTAAGTCAATAATCTTTAGATTTTCATTACTACCATCACTAATTTTTGATTTTACAGTTTTAAATATATTTTTTGCTTTTATGTTATTTATAGTTTTATTAAATAAAATTTCATTGTATGGATCCCCTTCATCAACAATAAATGCATTTCTAATAACCTCTTCTAAAGTAAAAGAATTTCCCAATATATTAATTTTTTCAACATAAAATTTTTCACTTTCACTAAGTGTAATTGTGATGTTAATTTTATCATCACCAATGATCTTTTCAGTTAATGATGCATCAACAAATTCATATTGTTTAGAAAGAGCTACTTTATCGACTTCATTTAAGATTTTATTAATTTTATCTAACGAATATATCTCATTAGGAAGTTCAGATAATAGCTTTTGAATAGGTGTAAAATATTTAGGATCAAAATCAATTGGTACTATTAAGTTAAGTTTATTAAATTTAAATTTTTTACCTGCATTAATGTTAAAAATTAATTTGAATGAACGGTCATTCTTAAATTCAACAAATGAATTTTCAATTATAGTATTGTAGTAACCATTATTTTTATAATAATTTTTTAATAATCTTTTATCTAAATTTATTCGTGCACTATCTAGATAAATTTTATTAGATATAAATTTCCAAAATTGGGATTCTTCAGATGTTATTATACTTTTTAGTTTTCTATCTTTAATTTTTTTATCTCCTAAAAAAACAATTTCATCGATTTTAGCCTTTTTTCCTAGGTTGATATCATAAATTAATTTGATTGAATTTTGATCTTCATTTTTAATTATAGAATTATTAATTTCTGCAAAATAATAACCACTAGCCTTGATCATATTTTTAATAAGATTTAAATCCTGTAAAAAAAAAGTTTCAACGTAAGACTTTCTACTCTTAAGTTGCATGGATTCTCTCAGAACTTCTGCTAACTTTTTATTCGTAATTCCATTAATTTCTAAATCTTCAATAATAGGGTTTTCTAATACTGTTATTGATATAATATTATTGTCTGTATCTAATTTTACGTTTTTGAAAAAGTTTGTTTTATAAAGTTTTTTAATTATTAAGTTAAGGTCATTAGAGGTGTAGTCTACTTTTAGATCCACATCTCCAAACATGATTATAGATTCTTTTGAAAGTCTTTGATTACCTTTTATTGTTATTTCTTTAAATACTTCAGCAAAACTGATTGAACAAAAAAATAATATAATTAAATTTACCTTAAGAATTTTATTTAACATAGTGCCTTATATATTTTATTTAACATAGTGCCTTATATACTTAAAGAGTTGATTTTTAAACTTACATAATTAGATAATTTAACGATTTGTTCAGTATTTTTTGGTTTAATTTTCTTATATTTTATAAATTCATTACTATTAATAATTTTTAGTAAGATTCTTGATATGTCTAAAAACTTTATCTTATTATTTAAAAACATATTAACAAGCTTATCATTAGCGCTAACTAAAACTGTTTCAAACAATGAATGCTTATTTGGAAGGCCTTCAAGTATTTTGACAACTGGAAATTTTTTAATGTTCACTTTTTGAAAATCAAGTTTATTCATAATCTTAAAATCTAAACTTTTTGATATAATTTTTTTTTGATGATTTGGATAAAGAGAGTTAAAAATAGGTATTATCATGTTAGTATCATGTATTAAAATTTTTGTTAAACCATTATTAAATTTAACAATAGCATGAACATATGATTTTGGATGTATTAAAATTGAAAGTTTTTTATAATCTAAATTAAAAATTTTCTTTGCTTCTATTGTTTCAAAAACTTTATTCATCATTGTAGCAGAATCTATTGAAATTTTTTCACCCATATCCCAGTTAGGATGTTTTAATGCAGATTTTCGCTTGATGAATTTAAATTTATTGAGAGGACGATTTATAAATGGACCACCAGATGCGGTAATATAAACTTTTTCAATGTCTTTGTTTTTAGCTTCATTAATTAAAGACCAAATAGAAAAATGCTCTGAGTCTATTGGTATAAAATCTGTGTTATATTTTTTTAAATAATTTTCAATCAAATGCCAACCACAAATTATTGCCTCTTTATTTGCAATGGCGATTTTTTTTGTGTATTTTATTACTTTTAGAGTTGGGCTTAAACCATCCAAACCAGTAATCGCATTCATTGTATAGTCAATTTTTTTATACTTAAATATTTTATCAATTGAGTCAAAGTTATTATAAATGTTTATTTTCCTATTTTTTAATATTTTTTTAATTAATAAAAAATTATTTTTGTTAGTAATTATAATATTTTTAACTTTAAAAAAATTAACTTGTTTTATTAATTCCTTGTAATTTTTATTGGCAGAAAGTAACAAAATATTTATATTTTTTTTATCTTTTGTTAAAATGCGAATGGTACTTTTACCGATTGATCCGGTGGAGCCCAATATTACAATTTTTTTTTTCATTTAATTAAATTATAGTAAATAAGATAAGACCAACAGGTATAGTAAAAAGAATACCATCAATCCTATCTAAAATACCGCCATGGCCAGGTAATAAATCACCTGTGTCTTTTACTTTAGCCTTACGTTTTAATAAAGAGATTAATAAATCACCTAATTGTGATGTTATTGAAATTAACATTGTAATTATAACCAAATTTATAACTGGTATTGCATCAAAGTGTTTAATCAATAAAGGAACTAACAATAATGAAAAAATAAAGGAACCAATAGCACCAGAAATAGTTTTATTTGGACTAATACTTGTTAATTTTCTTCCTTTAAAAATTTTACCGAAAACTAAACCTCCAATGTCCGAGGTTATTGCTACCAATATAGAGAATATAAGAAATATTTCTAATTCAATATTTTGTGTTTTAATATTAAAAATTAATAACGAAAATATAGATATATATATTAATGAAAAAATCTTAAAAAAAAATTTTATTATCGTATTTTTTAAATTCATTTCTTTAAAAATTTTTACAATTAAACCATAAAATTCTATCCAAGCGATTAATGAAATTATTATTAATGCAATAATCAAAATATACAAATATGAAAACATTAAAATTAAAAGTATAATTAAGAATATTGATGTTAATATTCTTTTTTTTAGTTCATTTAAAATCATATACTCCCAAAATTTCTTTTTAGTTTACTAAATTTTTTTAATATTTTTATATAATCATTAGCGTTAAAGTCTGGCCATAATTTCTTCTCAAAATAAATTTCTGTGTATGCTAATTGCCATAATAAAAAATTGCTTAATCTTTTTGTATCTCCAGTTCTAATTAATATATCGGGTTCTGGTATATCTTTAGTAAAAAGATTCATTTTAATATTTTTTTCTGATAATTTAATTTTTTTTTTATTAATTTCTTTTATTGAATGTATGATTTCATTTTTAGAACCATAATTTAGGGCTAAATTTATTTGCAATTTAGTATTATGAGCGGTTTTACTTTCAGATATTTTTAATATTTTTTTTAATTTTTGAGTTAATAACTTTTTATCACCAATAATTTTTAATTTAATACCATTATCCATAAGTGAATTAATTTTTTTTAATAAAAAGTCTTCAAGTAAATTGAATAAAAAGTTAATTTCTTTTTTGGGTCTTTTCCAGTTTTCTGTTGAAAATGTGTATAATGTTAAATACTTAATTTTAGATTTTAAGCTTTCTTTAATAACAATTTCAACAGTTTTTAGACCAGCTCTGTGACCTAGATTTCTTGATTTTTTATGCTTAAGACCCCATCTGCCATTGCCATCCATGATAATGGCAACATGTTCAACTGAGTTCATATTGTCATTATTTCTTTTTCTTTAATTTCTACCGTTTCTTCAATTTTCTTTATGTGATCATCTGTAAAAGTTTGTACTATTTTTTCAAATTTATTTTCATCATCTTCACTTATATCTTTTTTTTTTAGTAAACTTTTTAAATCATCATTTGCTTCTCGTCTTATATTTCTAATTGAAATTTTACATTTTTCACCCATAGACTTAATAACTTTTTTAATTTCGTTTCTTCTTTCTTCACTTAAATCTGGAACTGGTAATCTAATCAGTTGACCATCAATTTGAGGGTTTAGACCTAACTCAGATTTTTTAATGGCTAAGTCAACAAGAGATACGTTATTTAAATCCCACACTTGAATATTTATCATTCTTGCTTCAGGAGTAGTAATGCTAGCAACTTGATTTATTGGCATAGCCTGTCCATAAACATCAACTTTTATTAAATCAAGCATACCTGCATTAGCTCTGCCTGTTCTGAGAGATGTTAGTTCTTTTGTAAAAACCTCAATGGTTTTATCCATTTTTTGGCTGTAGGTTTTCTCATTAAACATTTATTCACCAATTTTTAATCTGTAAAAATCTTTAATCTTTAAATCACTAATACTAAGATCTTTTACAATGTCTTCTACTTTTTTTTTAGGTTCCATTACCCAAGCTTGAGATAATAAGGCATTTTCCTCTTTAAACTTATTAATCTTACCTATGCTGATTTTTTTAGTAATCTCCACAGGTTTTCCAGAATTTTTTAGCTCTTCGGCAATAAGATCTTGTTCTTTTTTCAATAGATCTTTATCCATTGAAGCTGAATCTAAAGCTAGCGGATTTGAAGCAGCCACGTGCATAGCAAGCTGTTTACCAAATGATTTAATTGTGTCTGAGACATCATTTGTTTCAAGCGATACTATAACTGCTAATTTTGATAAATTGTCTTTAACAACAGTATGTAAATAATTAAAATTCTTAGTTCCTGAGTGATTAAAGGTTTTAACTCTACCTACAGTTATTTTTTCACCCATTTTAGCAATTAATGCAACAAGACTATCTTCAACAGTCTTGCCATTTAGCATAATCGATTTTTTTAATTTTTCTAAATCAGAGTCGTTTTGGTTATTCATCTCACTTAATTCTTTAGCAAATGAAACAAAGTCATCATTCTTTGCGACAAAATCTGTTTCACAATTTAATTCTAAAACAGAAGTTTTGCTTTCGTTGCCACTAGTAGCAATTACACCTTCTTTTGCATCTCTAGACATTTTTTTAGAAGCTTTAGAAATTCCTTTAATTCTTAAAATTTCAATTGCTTTATCTAAATCACCAGCAGACTCTTTAACGGCAAGATTACAATCTTTAAAACCCGCACCAGTTGCTTCTCTTAATTTTTTTACTTTTTCTAAGTCACTCATATTAGTTCATTTTTTCTTTTTTTGTTTGTTTAAACTTTTCATCTAATTTTTCTCTGTCTAATTCTTGAACAGTTTTATTAGATTTTATCTTAATTTTAGATTCATCAATGCTGGGTTTTTCTTCATTTTTTGATGGAGCTGCTTTTTTTGCATTTTCAATAGTTTCTTTTACGAGATTACAATAAAGGTCAATTGATCTTCTTGCGTCATCATTTCCAGGAATAGGAAAATCTATACCATCTGGATTTGAATTTGTATCTAATATCGCCACAATAGGAATTCCTAATTTAACAGACTCCTGTATTGCTAAAGATTCATAGTTTGTATCTATTATAAAAACTAAATCAGGAACTTTTTTCATTTCAGCAATACCACCCAAAGATCTTTCGAGTTTCCCTTTTTTTACACTCATTTTAAGAAGTTCTTTTTTTGTAAAACCTCTATTCTCAGCTACTAGATCAGCTTCGTATTTTTTCATTTTTTTAATTGAACCAGAAATTGTACCCCAGTTCGTCAACATTCCACCCAGCCATCTATAGTTTACAAAATATTGACCAGTTTCTTTAGCAACATCAGCAATAGCTTCTGATGCTTGCTTTTTTGTTGAAACAAAAAGAATTTTTCCATTATTAGTAATAGTGCTGTAAACTTTTTCTAAAGCTACATTTGTCAATTCTAATGTTTGAGTTAAATCAATAATATGTATTGAGTCTCTTTTTCCAAAAATGTACTGTTTCATTTTCGGATTCCATCTTAAGGTCTTATGACCCAAGTGTACGCCTGCTTCTAACAATTCTTGGATAGTTAAACTTGGTATTTTCATATTTATTCCCGGTTAAGCCACCACAGTAACTTCCATTTAAGGACCGGAGGTATAAAACCACAAACTGTGTGCGTGTTAATTTAA
>MDTF01014137.1_pt1 | contig 11128 bp, 8 predicted proteins | sample 811191 | NCBI WGS metagenome assembly MDTF01 (sample SAMN05326649, study PRJNA326480) | marine metagenome | isolation source: seawater | place: Southern Ocean | collected 2011
ATTTTCAGGGAAAAAAATATTCTGTTCTTTGGATCTTTTGGTTAACATTAAGCCATTCATAGCTGGTATCTCAAATGTTTTCATATTGTGTGATGTTATATTTTGAGCACGTAAAATATTTAGAGATATTTTCGATTTTGCAATAATATCACTATATTTATTACCCAATATCACACCTGATAATTCAAATTTATTAGTAGGTGGCCAATTAGAACCAGCAACAATTAGTTTATATTTTTGAATATTTAAAATTAGTTTTTGTCTTATTTTATCAAATGTACCTATAAAATTTATATCGTATTTTAACTCACTATTCTTTTTACTCTTATGAAGTGTTGGGTCATAACCAAAGGGTAAATAAATTATTTTTTTTCCCAACTTCAAGGATTTCATTTTTTTAATAATCTTTTTTGACCAGAGGCAATAATAATCATAAAAATACATACACTTTAAAACATTTTTATTTGAAATATTTCCTAAACTAAAATTCCAGGGATCATCTGGAAATATATTTATCCACACGCTATTTTTGGATAAGCTCTTACAAAAAAGTAAAGTTTTCTTGTCAAGAAATATTCCTTTAAATACAACAATTAAATCAAATTCATATTTATTATTTTTAAAAAAATTAATCATTTTTTTTCTTAGTAAAAAATAATGGAATTTAACAAATATTTTTTGCAATATTAGAAATATAAAATGTTTTATTATGTTTTCTGTATGATAAAATTTAACATTATGATTTAAACTCTTGAAAGCCCTTAAATACATTAATTCTAGCGTGAATTTTTCATTAGATCCTATGATTAGTATATTTTTTTTTTTCATACTATTTTATATTGATAATGTTGTGAATTGACTCAATTGTTTTATCTATTGAATAATAGCTAACTTTCTTTTTAATATAATTCTGCATTTTTAAAGTATTTTTTTTATTATTCAAAATAAGTTCTACTTTATTTTTTAAGTCATCAATATTTCCAAATTCATATATATATCCCGTAAGATCATTTTTAATTAAATCATAACTCGCTCCAGATTTATTGGTAGTAATAACAGGTATACCACATGCCATAGCTTCATTAATAACGAGACCCCATGTTTCATATTTCGATGGTAGAATTAAGAGATTAGAAATTTGATAAATTTGTCTTAATTCACTTTGATTTTTAAATCCTAGAATTGTTATATTATTTATTCGATTATGCTTTATATATTTTTTACAGTCAGATTTTAGAAAACCATCACCAACCATCAAAAAATGAATAGTTGGGTTGGTGTTGAAAATTTTAGCTAATTTTATATATTCAATTGGATTTTTTCTCTCAATAAATTTTCCAACAAATAAACAAATTTTTTTATTATTTAAATTTAGTTTTTTTTTGATTGAGCTATTTAATAATGTTTTTTTTTTAAAAAAATCATTATCTACAAAATATGGTCCTGGAAAAAGTTTTTTATTAGGAACATTTAAATATTTATAAAATTTTTTATTTAGTTTTCCAATAAATAGAAAATAATCTATATGTTTAAATAAAATTTTTAAAATTAAGAATTTTATTTTACTTTTTATAAAACTGGTTTGAGACTTAAGATTTGTTTCAACTCTCAATATTATAGGTATTTTATGTTTTTTTGCGATAAAAAAGCTTTTCCAATATAGTAAATTGTTCCAACCAAAAATCAAAATTGCATCATAATTTTTTTTTTTTAATTTCTGTTCTAAATAATTAAATGATAGTTTCCAGCTATCAATTTGATTTTTTTGATTTAATGAAAAAAATTTATTATATCCGTTTAATAAATCTATATCCCATTTAAAATTTACATTAAACTCTAAGTCTTTTTTTCTTGAAGATAAATTTTGCTTAGATGCGTAAAAAACATCTACACAAATTTTTGATGAATTTAATTTTTTAAAAAGAGGAACTTGATATTGAATCGGATGAGTTGATATAATAGCAATATTTTTTCTTTTCATTTAAAACTCAAATAAGTAATCATTAAAGTTAAATTTATCGATAAATCTATAATTTTTATTATTTAAAAAATTTTTTAACTTTTCAAATTCATTCGTTTCAACAATAATATACCTAAAGTTAAATTTATCAAAATCAATCCCATTTAAAACTTCAAATTCTGCTCCCTCAACATCCAAACTAAAAAAATCTATAACATTTGGTGCTTCAGAATCTAGTAAAATTGAATTTAAAGTTTTTGCTTTAGCTAAATAATAATTTTGTTTTTCAAAAAAATTTAATTCGGGTTCACGTAAATGTTTTTTTCTAAAACTATCTGTCGTTAAATCTATAGAGGTTGTTTTTAAATTAGAATATATCAATTTTACATTCTCTTTATTGTAGTCGAAAGATACACATGCATTGCAGAAATATGAATTTTCTTCTGCCCTATTTTTTTTACACATTTTAAAAAGTTTAGGTGTTGGCTCTATTAGAACCCCTCTCCAATTTTTATTTTTCTCATAATAATAGGTATTTGATTGAGTAATTCCATCATGTGCACCTAACTCAATAAAGAACCCATCTGAGAAATTTAGATACTTTTCAAGCTTAATATCTAAGTCATTTTTACCATGATTTTTTTTTAAAATTTTTTTTAAAAAAACAGGTACTTTAAAATTAAATATTTTTTTAAATTTATAATAAAGCCCCATTAGATTAATTTGAATTATTTATTAAAAACATATTTAAAGTTGATAAGTTAGTCTAATTTAATAGATATTAAATTTTCTCCAGAGATTATTAAGTCTCTTTTATTGCCTTTATTTGCTATTTGATTTAATGCATTAATAAAATTATGTGAGTTTGCTTGACCTGGCAACATCCAATCATGTATTTCAATAATAATAATATTAAAGTCATTTATCCATTGGTAATTTTCTGAAAATAATTGATTTTCAAACCCTTCAATATCAATCTTTATTAAGAATGGTTGATATTTATTATTTGGAAAATCATTTAGTATTTTATCTATAGTCATACTTTTAACTTTTGTGCCTTGATTCTCTGTTACTTTGGCTGCTCTTGAGTCTTTAAAATCCTGATCGAAAAAATAATCTTTTTCTTCATATGAGATCACAAAATTTAATAATTTATTATTTTTCTTTGATAAATTTTTATTTGCAAAATTGAAATTTTTTTTTTCTGGTTCAATTAAAATTGCATACGATTCTTTAAATATCCTTTGAAAGTATTCTGCACTACTTCCTATGTTTGATCCACAATCTAAAATTAACGGTGTTAATTTTTGATCTTGATAATTTTGATACTGGTCTGATATCTTTTTCCAAATTTTCAACTTTTTCAAATTATAAGACTCAATTGAAAAAATTTCATAAACTGTCAAAACATCATATTTGTCTCTAACATATTGAATTAATATTTCTTTGTTTATCTTATCATAAATAAATACCTTTTTTATTAATAGAGATAATATTCTAGGGGTTATAATTATAAAATTATGATCATTATTACAATTTCTAATAATAGAAAATAAATCATAAAAAAAATAATATACCTGTCTAATAAATAATTTCATTATTTTAAAATTTTATGTTTATTTTTTTTTTTAACTTAATCATAAATGCTTTTGGTTCACTAATAAAATAAATTAACAAATATATAATTTTCCATGGCCAAAAATTATATTTTCCATTAAAATGACTATGAAATACAAATCTATCTGCATCTTTGTTTATTTCCTCAGAAACGGGCTCTTCAATTTCAACATTCATTTCTTCACTAAAATTAAATTTATTTGTCTTTTTTGTTGAAATAGTATGAGTTGCATTTTCATTAAAACCAATATTTTTAACTAAATTTTTATTTGGTGTAATTGTTACACCATTATTATTCCAAATTGTTGCTTGCCACACATATGCCCAGCTATCAATTTTTTTCTTTTGGACTTTATCAAGTATCTTTGTCCAATATTTTTTTTCTAGTTTATTTTCATGTAATTTTTTCCAATTTTTACTTTTTTTTAAGGTGCTCCAAAAACTTAGTTCATTATCATAATTTTTCCAGGCTCTTTTCCATGTGGCCCAACCCCAACAATGTGCATATTTAGAAATATAATAATCACCTTTTCCAATAATATTACTTTTTTGAAAATTACTCCCAGAAATGACATGTATGTTATTTTTATCCTGATACTTTTTAAGCATCTTTTCACAAAAGTTAAAAAATGAGATAGATGGTATGCAGTCATCTTCTAAGATTATTCCTTTATCCTCATGTTCAAAAAACCAATTTATTCCCTTGTGGACTGAATCCCTACAACCTTTATTTGTTATATTAAATTTAGTATAAACTTTGCACTCCCAATTAGGATTGAGAACAATATCTTTAACTTTTTTACATAAATCAAAATCTGTTTTATTGTTAATTCTTGGACCATCTTGACTTATATAAATTTTATCTGGTTTAATTTTTGATAGTAGTTCAAATAAAATTAAAGTTTCATTTGGTCTATTAAAAGCTAATATTAATATAGGCAATTTCATTGGTAAAATTTAATTATTTTAAATAACTACAATGTATATATATAATAAATATTTTAAACATATAACAAATGTCAAAAGCTAGAACTAATTACAACAAAGCTTACTTTAATTGGTACCAAAAAATTGGTCTTTTTGGTGGAAAGATAAATAATTCAAAATTTGAAAAGTTTATTTTTCCAAATGATAAAGTTTTAGATTTTGGGTGTGGTGCTGGATATTTATTAAAAACTTTAAATTGCAAAGAAAAACATGGAGTAGAGATTAATCCCACGGCTATTAAAATAGCTAAAGCTAATAAAATTAAGATATTTAGTAATTCAAAAAAATTGAAAAAAAATTATTATGATAAAATTATATCTAATAATACTCTTCAGCATTGTAATAATCCTCAAAAAGAAATTAGTCTTTTATATAATGCTCTAAAAAAAAATGGACTTATAATTATAGTTACTGGATGCTCAAGTAGAGACTTGGAATATACTCCCAAAGATATTAATTACCAAATGTATTCCTGGTCCCCGATGAATCTTGGAAACTTTTTAGATAATTCTCATTTTAAAGTTCTTTTATCAAAAAAGATAATGGAAAAATGGCCACCATATTTTAATTTTTTTTATAATACTTTTGGTGTTAATATTTTTAAATTAATCTGTAGAATTTATAGCTTGATAGATAGCAAAATAACTCCTGTAATTGCTGTTGGTAAAAAATAATCTAACTTTGTTATTTTATATTTCTCTGTATCAGCTTTTTGTCGTAAAGTTCATAAACTTTATCACATTTTTGTAAAATTGAGATTTTGTGTGAAATAAATAAAATAGTTCTATCACCTTTTATCTTATTTACTGTATCCATAAATTCATTTTCTGTTTGCAAGTCAAGAGAGTTTGTGGATTCATCAAAAATTAGTACTTGTGCATTACGGTACAAAGCTCTAGCAATACCCAATCTTTGAATTTGCCCTCCTGATAAATTTATACCATTTTCACCAACTAAAGTATCAACACCTCTGTCTAAAGAATTAACAAATTCTAATAATCTTGCATCTTCTAAAGATTGAATTATCTTAGCACTATCTATCTCTTCTAGTTTTTTTCCAAATGCAATATTTTCCTTAATACTTTCGTCATTTAAATAAATCGATTGCGGAACATAACTAATATTTTTTCTCCATAGGTCTTTATGGATCGAGATATCTTTATCATCAAATTTTATACTTCCCGAATCTAATGTTAAAAGACCAGAAAATAAATCTACAAAAGTTGTTTTTCCTGTTCCACTTTTTCCAAAGATTCCAATATATTCTCCTTTTTTAATTTTTAAATTAAGATCTTTAATTATTGGATTTTTACTTGTTGGAAACTTGAAGTTTAAATTATTAATTTCTATTGATTGAATATTTTGTGAAATATCATAAATTTTGTTTTTTTTAATACTCACTAGTTCATCCAAATTGATATCTTTATAAATACTATCTATGACAGGTCTAACTGCTTTAATACTGTTATAAGATGTGATTATTCTATTTAAGCTTGGCATAATCCTGAAGGCTGCTGCTGCAAATATTCCAAGAAGAATAATTAAATCTGAAAATTCCTGCTCGTTATATATTCCTATCAAAGACAAAAATACAAAAGTTGAAATCGTTATAAGCTCTAAAATATGTCTAGTAATATTTTGCCAAGAATGAATAGACCCCATCACTTGACTCCACAAACTGGTTATACCAGAAAATTTTTCCATAAAATTATTTTCTTTTGATGCAAGTTTGATATCTTTAATACCTTGTAATCCTTGATAAATCTGTTGCTGCAAATTATTATTTAATCTGAGTCTATTCACACCTAACTTTTTAAGCTTTTTACCAAAAAAATATAATAACACAAACATTACTGTTGAAATCGATATTGTAACTTTAATTGCAGACTCTGCATCGTAGTAGAGTAAAAAACCAAAAATTAAGAGAATAGTAAAAGTCTCTAATATGATCAAAAGAAATGGATCTAATACCCCCATAACAAAATATTCAACTTCTGTTTTTATAACATTACTTTTTTCATAAACTTTAAGTTGAATAAATTTTGAATATGGTAAATTTAAGTAATTGCCCATAAGGCGGTTTGATATTTTAGTATAAAAACCAAATAAAACTTTGTATCTAATAAAATTTAAAACAATACTAACAGTTGTTTTAATAAAGAAAATTAAAAATAAGAATGTGATAGAATATAATATAAAATTTTCTTCATTCAAAAAACTAAAGTTTTTTAATAACATAATAATATATTTACTTTCTACAAAACTTGGGTCTGCCAATACAATAAGTACTGGCAATATTGCACCTATTCCAACTAAGTCTAAAAAAGAAACTATAGATGTTATAAATAATAAGATAAAAAATTTCTTTTTTTGACTAGCACTTAGTATGTGGTTAATTTTTTTAATTGTGTTCATTATAAATTTTATTTATTGGAAAATTATTAATAATTCTTGGTCCAAAAGTACTATTAGAGAGAGTAATTTCAAAAATCAATCTTTTTCCTTTTGTGGGGTGTCTTCCTTTATGAAAACAGCTTGTGTCTCCTATTATAATTGTACCTTTGTCCCCTTTAATTTCATGAATTTTATCTTTTGGAAAATATTTATTAATTTCAATATCGGTTATTCTTGTATACCCTTTCTTAAGTAGGGAATAAGGCTTTGAAAAAACTTTATGTGTTCCCTCTACATAAACATGAGGCCCATTTTCATCTGAAACATCACTTAAATATACAAAATGTTTTAACCATTTAATTCCATCTAAGTCAAAATGGAAATTTTGTGCAGCAAACTCATTTGGTATATTTTGAGCTGTGCTCCACCACATATTTACTCCAATAAGGTGTGGTTTGCTTCCAAGGTATTTTTTTGCAATATTTAAATCTAAAAAAAAATTGATTACATCTTTTGTGGCTTTATGTTCTACTAATTCTAATTCATCGTATCTATAAGTCGGTTCTGTATGTAAGTTTTCATTAAAAATAACACTTGAACTAGCTTTTCCTGGTTCATCATTACTTTTACACTTTATTTTTTTTGTTAAATAATTTAATGCAGCCACAAAAGATTCATCTAACTTTTCATCAAGCACAACGTAACCTCTTCTCTTAATAATTTCTACCACATCCATACTTTTTTTTCCTAAGGTCACATTCTTTTTCCAAAAATTTAAATTTTCAATAAAAACTATCAAAATTGTACATAACCAAGAAATTCCACCAGAAGTAAAACAATAAGCTTTAACGTAGGATTGATGAATAAGTTCATAATTTTTCTTAAAAATTAAAAAATATATGAAACCTAAAACAAAAATAAATGGGGAAAATAATATTTTAATTAATTTTATTAAATTTTTCATAAATTTTATTTTGTTTATTGATATATAATTGATTTAAAATCATTTTCTTCACTATCTTAAATTCATCTTTACCACTCAAGTTGCTAGGAATTTTTCTTAAATTGATATCCAACGGTGAATCATGGTTATTTTTTAATATTTTATAAAATAATGATATATTTTTCATCTTGGTATTAGTAAAATTATAAATGAAATTAACCATAAAATTAACACCTAATAATCTTTGAACTGTATTAAGTAATTTAAAAAGCTTTCCAGTATAATTTGGCTTGAAAACATCTGAAATATTAATTGTTTCATAATTAAACTGAATAGAGAGCCACTTAAAAGCATTAATTATGACTTCTTTTTTATTATAATTTTTGCTATCTAAGATTTGCTTCATTAATAAAAAATAATCTTTAAATCTCTTTGGGTAAATTACCAAATCATTTGAGTAATAATATAGCTTTGGGTCAAAAATTAAAGTTCTTACACCAAACATTCCAAATTCATAGGAAGTAACAGAGGAGCTATTAAGCAATAGATCAATATAAGGGATAAAATCATAAATAGAAATTTTGTCTTCTCTAAAATTAAATTTAAAATTTTTAGGAAGTGATTTTGATAATTTAATATAATCTTTCATCACTGATGAAACATTTAAGTTACCTCTGTAATTATAATCTCGTGGATGTGGTCTAAGGATAAAGAAAGTATCTTTAAATTGTTCTGTATTTTTAACCAAGTATTTTGCCCATTCAAAATCTGTATCAAAATATTTTGTAGAACAGTTTTTTTCATTAGACTGCATTTGCCCTATAAGATGATCTCCCAGCCTTTCACCAGCTCCTGCTAAAGCGACAAGAACAATTTTTTTAAATTTAGAAGGGATTTTAAAATAATTTCTTATATTTATACCCTTTGGTGCTAGTGAAAAATTTAAGTAAGATTTAGATTTTAATAGAGATTCTATGTATGATTCTACAGAATTTAAATCTTCTGGTACAATTTTTTTTTTTTTAAATTTTTCCCAATTTATATTTGCATGATAAACAAATCCAGCTTTGTGTGATTCACTTAAAATAAGTTTACTATATTTGTCTTGAGGATTTTTTCCTGCTACTAAATTCATAATCTTTATTTTTTGTATTTTAGCATATTCTGCACAGACCCTATTTAAGGAATATTCGGTAGAGTATGAAATAAGAAAATCATATTTTTTTTTGTATAATATTTTTTTAAATGCAAATAAAGTTACCAATGAATATTCTAATGAAATTTTAAATTTGTTGAGAGTTTTCTTGTCAAAAGAATCTGAATTTAGTTTATTATTTATCAAAAAGTTGAATAAGGTACTTTTAGAAACCTTAACTCCAAATACACTTAAGTCTTTGTAATTGTATAAATTAATTTTTTTTAATATTTCCTTTATTTTTAATTTGTCTTTATTTTCAATAAAATCACCCAGATTTAAATGATTAAGATTAGATTTTTTTTTATAAAAATTAGTTGTTTTGATACAGGAATTACAAATTTTATCTTTTTTAGTTTGTGAATCAGACAATAAAATACTCTTATTGTTATGAGCTGGACAATTCTTTAAAAAAATTTTTTTACAATTAACAACGTCGATGTTGACTCCATACTTTTCTTTAAGATTTTTGTAAAATAAAAATTCTGGATAACTATGAATCCAAATATCATTAAAAAATGAGAGACTTATTATATTCATTTTGTAAATAAAGCTGATTAATATTATAGATTATATAAAAGATTGTTTAAAATATGACAACAAGTTAGAATTAAAAAATTATATTTAAACTAAGCCAATAATTAATAAAGTACCATTATCGTTTATATATGTAAGAATTGCCTCTCAACGACTGAATTTATAAATATTAGATTATTCAAAGGTAAACCATTAATTTATTTGGTCATAAAGGCCATAATTTTAAGTAAAATCAACTTATCAACATTAATCAATTTATGCCAAAATTTTGAATAATTTGATTAAAAATTTAAAACTTAATTTAAAAAATTATTACTTATATATTTTAAATAAGAGTCTCTCTGGATGCAGATCCTAAAAAGGAACTTAAGTATAATATAAATAGAAAATTTTATTCCAATTATTTAATGTTAATTTCATTAAATTGTTTTTGATTTTTCATATTCCAAATATTCTTTTTTTTAATAATATTAATAAATTTTCTTGCACTTTGACCTTCACCAAAAAATGTTGTTTTTTTAAATTTTTGTTTTTTTTTTGAAAAGTATTTAATCAATTCTTGAATACTTTTTTGATTAAGATTCAAATTAATTATAGATTTCAATTTAACTCTGTTTAGCTGTCTATTTCCTAAATTGATTGTTGGCACACCATAGTAAGGTGCCTCCATTATGCCGGAGCTTGAATTTCCTATTATAAAATTTGAATTTTTTAGTAATGATAAATAATATTCAAACCTAATAGAAGGAAATATTTTAATTTTATTAGATTTAATTTTTTTATATTCCTCTAAAATTATATTGGTTCCTGTGTCATTATTCGGATAAATTAATACAAAATTTTCTTTACTTTTAATCAATGATTTTAAAAAAATTTTAATTTCTTTTTTCAAATTATTTAATTCACTTGTAACTGGATGAAAAAGAGCAATAGCATAACTTAAAAAAGTTATATCATATTTTTTTCTAACATCCTCAATTGAGGGTAAATCTTTTTTTAATATTAAATCTACATCTGGAGAGCCTATTACAAATATTGAAGAGCTTAGTTCACCCATCTGAATTAATCTTTTTTTTGCAGTATTATTCGTAACAAAATGTAAATTACATAATTTTGAGATAGCATGCCTTAATACCTCATCAATCGTACCAGATAATTCACCTCCCTCTATGTGTGCAACCTTTATATTGTTGATTGAAGCTACAATCGAACATGCTAAAGATTCCACTCTATCTCCATGAACGACTATAAGGTCTGGCTTTTCTTTTAATACATATTTTCTAAAACCATTTATAGTTTTTGATATTATAGAATCCATACTGTCATTATTATTCTGATTCTTAAATCTTACCATGTTTTGAATCTTATCTTTTCTGAGTTCATCATGTGTAGAGCCATAAATCTTTAAATTATGCATTCCAGTTACAAATACTAAAATTTTAAAATTCTTGTTTTGTTCAAGTTTTAAGATAATAGATTTTAATTTTCCATAATC
>MDTF01006139.1_pt1 | contig 11125 bp, 8 predicted proteins | sample 811191 | NCBI WGS metagenome assembly MDTF01 (sample SAMN05326649, study PRJNA326480) | marine metagenome | isolation source: seawater | place: Southern Ocean | collected 2011
CGGAATTAAGAGTTCATAAAGATTACGGATGGTTTAAATCTGAAGTTGAAGTACATCAATTAAAAAACTTGATCATAGAAATAAGAGATGACTTTAATATTAAAGATAGACGCTTTGTAACGTTAGATTTTAGCACTGATAGTACTGACAACACACCAAAATTAATCTACTACACCACTCTAAAAACCCCTTTTGAGGAATACCAAAAACTCGTTGAAATGACAGATTTGTTATTTCAAAATCAACGTCTATAAGTTTCTGGCTTTATTTTTTTATCATGAATCATTCCGTATCATTTTGATGCATTTTTAAGATTTTCATACTATCCTTTTTGATAGTATTATATGTTTGTTAAGATTTACTATCAAAAAAACCTAACATCATATTTTTCTAATGAGAATAGTATTAGCAATTCTAGCTATGGTCATTTCAACATGTGCCTTGGCTCAAGAAAAACCTGATTACAATAAGTTTAACGTCTTTATTAGCGGTGGGCTTGGATTTGGAAAAGTTAAATGTAAAAATCAGCCCAACTATAACTTAAACTCCAACAATGCTCAGATACTAATCAACTATAAATTTTCTCCAATTTACGGTGTGGCAACTGGCATTAACTACGCAAAGATGTCTGGAAATGGATTCAACACCATGGGAGATTTCTATAACAACCGTACTTCTTTGAAAATACCATTGTTGTTCACTTTGGGTGGCGTGTTTAACTCTAAATATTCTCTCGATTTTCATATAGGCCCTTACGCTCAAAAGGCAACTCATGATGAATTCACGTATATCGATTTTAGACAAAAGAATGTATACACTGACTGGAATTATGGCTTACACATAGGTTTGCATTTTTTGTATAAAATTGATGAGCATATTGGTTTTGGTGTGCATTATATGGGCATGTCTGATTTAACAACCATTGAGGCCTCAGGAGGTTTGGCAAATCCAGACAAACAACTCACAGAAAAACAAAATTCCGTAGGATTTAGTACTCAATTTAGTTTCTAATATCAATAAACAATTGATGTTTGGAGCCTGTTAGCTTTGTATGAATCAATTCATACAAAGCTGGGCTGATGCAGCTTACACATGTATTGGCTTTTTCTGGATGGCTTTATGGGCATTTGCACTCGGATACCTAATTAGCAGTATGATACAGGTTTTTGTTACCGAAGATCGGATGCAAAAAACCATGGGAAAAGATAACTTCAAGTCTATTTCACTAGGTACATTTTTTGGTTTCATCAGTAGCTCATGTAGTTTCTCAGCTTTAGCAACAACCAAATCTCTTTTTCAGAAAGGTGCTGGATTTATTGCCTCCATTGCGTTCTTACTCGCATCAACCAACTTGGTTATTGAATTGGGAGTAATCATCTCCATATTTTTAGGTTGGCAATTTGTTGTTGGTGAATATATTGGTGGGATTCTACTCATAATAATCAGTACAGTTTTAATCAAACTGTTAAAGCCAAATAAATTGATTGAAAAGGCTAAAAGAAATTTAGAACATGAGAATGACCAAATGGGTGATATGCACCATCACGGGATGTCTCAACAAGAGCCCAAACAAGACAAATTATCTTCCATTCACAGTTGGCACAAAGTAGGAAAGCAATATGGCATGGAGTGGAATATGGTATGGAAAGATGTTACCATCGGGTTTACCATTGCGGGAATCGTTTCTGCTTTCGTTCCAGATGGCTTTTTCCAAACCTTATTCATCGATTCGGGTACAGCAAATACTGATTTAGGATTCTTTACATTATTAGAACATGTTTTGGTTGGACCAATTGCTGCCTTTATCACTTTCATAGGCTCAATGGGTAACATCCCTTTAGCAGCCTTGTTATATGATCATTCAGTGAGTTTTGCCGGAGTTATGGCTTTTATTTTTAGTGACTTAGTTGTGTTTCCTGTATTACGTATTAATGCCAAATACTACGGATGGAAAATGTCATTATTCATCCTTTTCCTGTTATTTACCTCACTCATTATTACCTCACTTCTGCTCCACTATGGTTTTGCAGCCTTTGATTTATTGCCTCAAGGAAACATTCATTCCGTTCAAAAAAACGACCCATTTAAAATCAATTACACTTTTTTCCTAAATATTGCATTCATGGTTATTTCAGGAGTTTTGATGTACTGGAGTTTCACCAAAAAAACAGGACACGTATCGCACAACATGGCTAGTCAAGGAAAAACACTAGAAACCATTCTAAAATATTTAGCCTTTGGATGTTATGCGTGGTTAATCATTGGTTTGGGATTGAAGTTTTTAGCATAGTCTTTCATCTACAAAAAGCTTGTAAATTAGGCTTGAATTAACCTTCCAATACATTCAAGTTTGAACAACAATAAATACATCCTCTACATCATTGTATTGGCTCAATTTTGTGGAACATCATTATGGTTTGCAGGTAATGCTGTGATGCAAGATGTTATTCACGCTTTTTCTATAGATGATTCGGCTTTAGGTTATCTAACATCTGCAGTTCAACTAGGCTTCATTTTAGGCACCTTAATATTCGCTGTTTTAACTATTACAGATCGATTTCTACCCTCTCGTATCTTTTTCTTTTGTGCCATTGCTGGAGCATTGTTTAACCTCTCATCTATTTGGAGTGGAAATACATATTCCACACTACTCACCTCCAGACTATTAACGGGATTCTTTTTAGCAGGAATCTATCCTGTTGGGATGAAAATAGCGGCAGATTACTATCAAAAAGGGTTGGGGAAATCACTTGGTTTTTTAGTTGGAGCTCTCGTTTTAGGTACTGCATTTCCACATTTATTGAAAAGTACACCTGACCTTCTCGATTGGAAATCGGTGATGGTAACTACCTCTACTCTATCGGCAAGTGGCGGATTACTCTTACTCCTATTTGTACCAAAAGGACCTTACCATGTAACTGGAGCTAAAGCCAATTTAAGTGCATTCATTCAAGTATTCAGCAATAAAAACTACCGAACTGCCGCTTTCGGATATTTTGGACACATGTGGGAGTTATACGCATTTTGGGCATTTGTTCCTTATGTATTGAAAGTATACAATGAAGTTGAACCTGCAGCCAATTTGAATGTATCACTTTCTTCGTTTGCCATAATTGGAGTTGGCAGTTTGGGCTGTGTATTTGGTGGTTTGCTCTCATTAAAATACGGAGCAAAACGCGTAGCTTTTATCGCTTTACTCACATCTGGAATTTGCTGTTTGATATCACCACTAATCATTCAAATCAATACACCCGAAATTGTGATGTTGTTCTTACTCATTTGGGGAATTGCAGTTGTAGCAGACTCGCCACTTTTCAGTACACTAATTGCACAAAATGCATCTCCAGAGCTCAAAGGCACATCCATTACAATAGCTACAACAGTTGGATTTTTAATCACCATTTTTAGCATCCAGTTACTTTCACATCTCACTTCAATTTTCCCGCATCATTTAATCTTCTTGCCGCTAGCTATTGGTCCTGCACTTGGTCTTTGGGCGCTATATCGAAATAAGGAGATTTAACTCAATCAAAACCCAGCTTTAAAAGAAGCTTTTGATACGCTTACTCCATGTAGAAAACGCGGATATGCCTTGCACTTTTCTCAACCTAAACAGGCAAAAACGCGCGTTTCGCGTATTGAGAAATGCATTCCTAAAATAATGGCCGGGAAAGGATTTCAGGATCGATAAACAATACACAGAATAATGAGCCCAAGCGAATACAGAAATCTGAATTAAAGATTAATTTGATTTAATTGGCTAGCCTTTCTGATACATTTGTGACCAAACTTAATGCAATGAAAATCACTGGAACTTTTGATGTAAAACTTGATCCTACCAATCATTCTCAACTCCAAAAATCACCCAATATGTTTGGTAGATTGTTGATTAACAAAACATTTCATGGTGATTTAGAAGCCACAAGCAAAGGTGAAATGATAAGTCTACGAACTCCAGTAAAAGGCAGTGCCGGATATGTAGCTATCGAGCAAGTTGTAGGAACTCTTGAAGGCAAAAAAGGTGGCTTTGCTTTGCAACACTTTGGAATTATGGATGCTAATGGTCAACGATTGATTTTAGAAGTCATTCCAAATTCAGGCTTCGATGAACTCGAAACCATTTCTGGCAAAATGGATATCACCATTAAGGATGGAGCACATTTCTATGAATTTGAATATGAGCTTTAAATAGTCTAACGATGAGCGCATCTGTGCCCTCCTTAAGCTCAATCTAAATTCACGTGAAATTTCTGGTTTATTGGGAATTAATGTCAGAAGCTTAGACCAGAGCAAGTACCGTATTAAAAAGAAAATGGAGCTTACCAACGAACAAGATCTACAAACCGTCATTAACCATATTGATTCTTAATTGCATGGAAATGTAGCTAAAAAGCAAAATTCTTTATTGCATGTAGCAACATCTATTTTTTCTTTGCAATCTGTATGGCAAGTAAGTTAAATGATCTGATCCGTTCTGAGTTTAAAGCTCTTTTCCACTTCAACGAGTCTAAAAGACTTTGGCACATTCCAATACTAGCCGGTATTTGTGTTGGATTACCCCTTTTTGTTGGATTGGCTGTAGATAATATGGCAGATGCCATGTTTGCCAGTATGGCTGGACTCGTAATCTTATACTTACCCAATACTTCTTTGGCCAACAGAATGATTACCCTTTTGGCTTGTTCATTTGGTTTTATGTTCTCATTTATGGTTGGTACTGTGGTGAGTTTCAATCCCTATTACCTTTCTCCTTTGTTTGCTCTTTTCGCAATGGGTTTAAATTGGACTGCCAACTATTTAAACATGTCACCACCAAGAGGGTTCTTTTTCATTTTCTTAGCATCAATTGCCAGCTGTATTCCAGTTGAGCCTCATGAAATCCCACATCGTTTAGGGTTAATAGGCTTGGGTGCCATGTCATCTACTCTACTAGCATTTTTATACAGCCTAATTGTAATTCGTAAGTTCCCTCCGAGTAACGAAACGCTAGTATTAGAAAAAAGTCCACATACCAATTTACTAGAATCGGCAATTGTTGGTTTGTTTATTGGCTTATCACTGGTGATTGCTCACCTGTTGGAATTAGATAAACCTTACTGGGTTCCTGTTTCTTGTTTGGCAGTAATGCAAGGCGGAAATCTCAAACACATTTGGCAAAGAGGTGTGCATCGTATTTCGGGCACTTTCATTGGTTTAGGTGTTTTTTGGCTTTTGGTTCAATTAGATCTAACTCCACTGATGGTTTGTATCTCAATAACCATTCTTCAAGCTGTTATTGAAACATTAGTGACTAGAAACTATGGCTTAGCTGTTATCTTTATTACACCTCTAACCATTCTTTTAGCTGAAGCAGGAAGTGATTCAATGGCTAATCCAGATATTACAGTTGCTGCAAGATTTTGGGACATCATTCTAGGAAGTATTATTGGTGCTGTTGGCGGATGGATCATTCACAATAAGCAAATAAGAGATACAGCCGAAAAACATTTAAGAGCTCGAAAAATAGCTTAGGAAAAACTTTTTTTCAGTTTCTACCAACCCTTTTTAATTTCATAGCTGTCTTAATGGTGAAGGCCCTTCTTAATTCATCATTAAAATCTAAGACTATGAAAAAACTTTTGCTTTCACTGATACTTTCATTTTTCTCATATGTTGGTTTTAGCCAATATGCTGTAATGGGAGAAATTTTCTACGACAACACAACAACAGGTGTAGCTAATTTGCCCTACACACTTAGTGTTATTGACAATGGAACCGTTTTATACTCTTCATCAGGAACAACAGCTATTAATGGAAGCTACTTTGATTCCATTTTTATCTCGTCTCCTCCTAGTCAATACCAATTACTATTGACATTTGTAGATTGTGACACCACTTTAGATAGTACATTCATTTGGACCAATCCAGGGAGTTTTTACTACCAAATGCCATCGGCTTATTACTGTGCATCTTCAACAGGTACTGGTTGTAACGTAAACTTTACAACAACAGTCACCGATGATACCCTTGTAACACATGTGATAAGTGACACTAGTTTTAGTGTATACTGGAATTTACCAAATGGCGCTACTGCCACAGGAAGTTCTGTTACGTATACTTTAACAAACTACAACTCTTCTTACTATGCTTGCGCTATGGTATCAAACACTACCTGTACAGATACCATTTGTAATTACTTTGCTGCTGGTGTACAACCTACAAGTATTGCTGGGTCAGTAAGCATCAACAATATGCCTCCACAAAATGCTATGGTTTATTTGATTGAAGCTGATAGTACAAGTGCTGGAACGATATTAGTTGCTGTAGACAGTACAGTTACAACTCAAGGAAGTTACCTGTTTAGCAATGTTACTCCAGGAGATTATTATGTAAAAGCTACGCTTCTTTCTACAGATGCTGATTACAGCAATTATTTACCATCCTACTACGCTGCAAGCGCCATCGGATTAGGCCAATTGTATTGGAGTAATGCTGATGTTGTAACGGCTACTGCCAACAACACTGTTTACGCATCATTCAATTTGGTACAAGGAACCAATGCTGGCGGACCAGGATTTATTGGTGGATTAATTTCTCAAGGTGCTAATAAAACTTACTTAGAGGGAGATCCGATTAACGGAGCTTTGGTAATTCTGTTAGATGACAATGGAACACCTGTAGCTTACACTACTTCAAATGCTAATGGTGAGTTTGAATTTTCAAATCTGGCACTTGGAACGTATACCGTTTATACTGAAGTAACAGGAATTCCAACTACGCCAGGTACAGTAACGCTAACTTCAGAAAACAATTCAACTGATTTAGTTCGTGTAGAAATCAACTCAATATTTGTTGACACTTACATGGATAATCCTTCTGGAATTACTGAGGTAGAAAACACTCCTTTCAAAATTTATCCAAATCCAGTTACCACCGAATTGAAATTAATTCCGTCTAAAGAAGACATCAATCAAACTGCAACTGTTAGAATTTTCAATATCAACGGAAGTTTGGTTGACCAACAAAAACTGAAATTAAATGATCAAAACTTATTTGACGTGAGTAATTATAATCAAGGAAGTTACCTCATGACTGTTGAGACACCTGAGCATTCTTACACATTGAAATTTGTAAAATAAGTTTGAAATTATAGATAGTTTTTTTCACGCTTTGACCCATTTAACATGCCGAAGGGAGAAAGATTTTCTCTCTTCGGTTTTGTAATATGCATGTAGACTCTAAGCTTATAAAACGCTGCATCAAAAATGATGAGAGAGCACAAAATCAACTGTTTAAGTTGTGTTTCCCGATGCTCATGGGAATATGCATGCGATATCACAACAATAAAAACGATGCCTTAAACAGCTTAAACAAAGGCTTTTACCGCATCTTAACTAAGTTAGATCAGCACGATCAAACAAAAAACTTTGAGGGCTGGGCAAAGCGAGTTATGGTAACTACTCTTTTGAATGAACTGAAACAAAGTAAAAAGTGGAACGAGCATATATCAACTGTAGATTTTGACTTTTTAAACAGCCAAAGCTCTCTTGAATTCGACCACATAAACGAACAAATAGATTCAGATGCTATTCTTGATTTGATTCACAAATTACCTGAAAAAGAAAAAGAGATTATTAACCTATACGCCATTGATGGGTATAACCACAAAGAGATTAGCAAGCTATTAGATATTCCTGAAGGAACTTCAAAATGGTTGCTCTCTAACGCAAGAAAAAGACTTGCTCAAAAAATGTCGAACCTCATTAGAACTGGAGTTAATTCGATACTGTTATGATCGATAACGATATTGATAAAATATTAAGAGATAAAGTTGGGGATATTCAATACGAGTATAAAGACGAGTATTGGAAATCGGCCAAACAATATATTGATTCTCAAAAACCAGCTAGAAACAACAGGTTTCTACTTTGGTTAATTCCTCTTGCTTTGATGCTAGGTATAGGTGGTGGATATTATTTCACCGATAACACTTCTACTATCCCTCAATATCAACAACGAAATCGTCTTACACAAACCACTGAAATCAACTCCAATTATAACGAGGTGCTTACAACAATTGAAAACCACACTTCAAAAACAACAGGTTTAGATTCTAAAGACAAGACGTATCTAAAGGAACAAGAAAATACATTCAACCCAACAAACACTATCAACTCTAAAAATGAAGTTGAAGAAAACTCATTAAAAACTGCCCGTAAAAAAGTGAATTGGAGTTCAATGGATTATGAACCAGCAAAAAGTCAATCTACACTACTAGCGTCACACACAAATAATAATAGCGGAATAACAGATGCTGTTTCAAGAGGGTTTGAAAATCCATTCCATTGTTCTCCCATTTCTTTCAACCAATTGTTTGCAGATTCATTAGCCTCTAACCAACCTGTATTTGAACGCCCTATTTTGGATGGAAATAAGTTGAGTAAACCTCAACGTTTAGGATACGGTTTGTATGGCGAACACTTCTTCTCAGAAGCACCGTCTTCAGCTGAATTAGAGTTGAACGAACAAAGCTTTTGGTCAATAGGAACCTTTGCCGAATACAGATTGAATAAAAACTTTTCTTTCCAGTTGGGAGTTGGATATCAGCATCAAAACTTTAGGATAAAATCTGCTGATCAAAGCATTAATGAATTTGTTACTCCTGAGATAATTGATGCTAGTTATTGGGATTACAATTCGTATTCTGAATGGCAATATCAATTTACATTCAATAATGGGGTTGCTACACATGTTGATTCAATTTGGACGCAGATAACTGATTCAAATTATGTGAATCAATACGACACCAATTACATCAATGAAAGCGACACTCAGCGAGTGGAAAAATCTGCCAGATACAGACTGAATTGGGTTGAAGTTCCTCTGAAACTAAGATACAGCCACACATTCGGAAATTGGGAAGCATACGGATCTGTGGGGATCTATATGAATTACTTGGCTTCCATCACTAAATTTGATTTAACTGAAAACACCTCTGATTTACCTGAAATTGAGGATTTCAATAGGTTAACAATTGATGGATCTATTCAAGCTGGGGTAGCCTATTACATCTCACCGCATTTAAGAATAAACTTGGCTCCAATTGTTCGAATGGATGTCACTAAAAGATATGGCTTTGTAAATCAACAATCAATCAGATACGGGTTAACAAGTGGTATTATATATAGGTTTTAATCTCCCCCCTATCTTTTAGCAGAACTCCCTTCACAAAAAAAGCCGCTCTTGAAATTCAAGAGCGGCTTTTTAAATGTATTTCTAATCTGTTAACTATGCTTGAACAGACTCTAAAATTCCATTAACAATACTATTCAAAGTTTCGCTTGGACGCATTGCTTTTGAACCTTCAGCATCATTTGGATGGTAGTAGCCACCAATGTTCATTTCAACTCCCTGAACGCTGTTTAACTCTTCAACAATTTTAGCTTCATTTTGAGTCAAAGCTTCAGCCACTGAAGTAAACTTGGCTTTCAAATCAGCATCTTTATCTTGTTTTGCTAATTCCTGAGCCCAGTACATAGCCAAGTAGAAATGAGAACCTCTATTATCTAACTCGTTTACTTTACGAGAAGGAGATTTATCATTCAACAAGAAAGAACTGTTTGCCTTGTCTAATGCTTCAGCTAAAACCAAAGCTTTATCGTTATTGTATGTATTTCCTAAGTGCTCTAAAGAAACCGCTAGTGCTAAGAATTCACCTAATGAATCCCAACGCAAGTGATTTTCTTCCATGAACTGTTGAACGTGTTTTGGAGCAGAACCACCAGCACCTGTTTCAAACAATCCACCACCATTCATCAACGGAACAATACTCAACATTTTAGCACTTGTTCCAACTTCAAGAATTGGGAACAAATCAGTTAAGTAATCACGTAATACGTTACCAGTAACTGAAATAGTGTCTTTACCGGCTTTAGTTCTTTCTAATGAATAGCGAGTTGCTTCAACTGGAGATAAGATGTGAATTTCTAATCCTGCAGTATCGTGATCTTCTAAATAAGCATTCACCTTGCGAATTAATTCAGCATCGTGAGCACGGTTAGAATCTAACCAGAAAATAGCTGGATTTCCTGTTGCACGAGCACGGTTAACAGCCAATTTAACCCAGTCTTGAATTGGTGCATCTTTAGCTTGACACATTCTGAAGATATCACCTTCTTCAACAACTTGCTCCATTAAAACATTTCCATCTTGATCTACAGCACGAACTGTACCTGCAGCAGACATTTCAAATGTTTTATCGTGAGAACCGTATTCTTCAGCTTTTTGAGCCATCAAACCAACGTTAGAAACGCTTCCCATTGTTGTTGGATCAAACGCACCGTTTTCTTTACAGAAGTTGATTGTTTCTTCATAAACACCAGCATAACAACGATCTGGAATAATCGCTTTGGTATCCTGAGGCTTGCCCTCTTTGTTCCACATCTGACCAGAAGTACGAATCATTGCTGGCATAGAAGCATCAATAATTACATCACTTGGAACGTGAAGATTGGTAATTCCTTTATCAGAATTTACCATGGCCAAATCTGGACCGTTATCGTAAACTGCTTGAATATCTTTTTCAATTTCAGCGCGTTTTTCAGCTGGAAGAGATTCTAATGCGCTTACTAAGTTTCCTAAACCATTGTTAGCATCAACACCTAACTCTTCAAATGTTGCTGCATGCTTATCAAATACATCTTTGAAAAACACTTTTACAGCGTGTCCGAATAAAATTGGATCAGAAACCTTCATCATGGTTGCTTTCAAGTGAATAGAAAACAACACACCTTGAGCTTTAGCTTCAGCTTTTTGAGCCTCTAAAAACTCAACCAACGCTTTTTTGCTCATTACAGATGAGTCAACTACTTCACCTTCAAGAACGGCAACCTTATCTTTCAACACTTTGGTTGAACCATCGTTTCCAACGAATTCAATTTTGAAAGAACCAGCTTGACCAACTGTAACTGATTTCTCACTTCCGTAAAAATCACCATGATCCATGCTTGCCACATGAGATTTAGAGTCTTTACTCCAAGCTCCCATACGATGTGGGTTTTTACGAGCGTATTCTTTAACTGGTTTTGGAGCTCTACGATCAGAGTTACCTTCACGTAACACTGGATTTACAGCACTACCTTTAACC
>MDTF01011014.1_pt1 | contig 11125 bp, 11 predicted proteins | sample 811191 | NCBI WGS metagenome assembly MDTF01 (sample SAMN05326649, study PRJNA326480) | marine metagenome | isolation source: seawater | place: Southern Ocean | collected 2011
AGACTTAAAACAATTACAAACAAACTTGACCTTCTCATAAAGCAGCGCGAAAGTAAGTTATAAATCACATTTTAAACGCTAATTTAAAACCAATTTGATTGCTAAAGCTATAAAAATGAGGCCAGTTACCTGTTCTAAGCGATGAGAAACGTTAAAAAACAGTGATCTTGTTTTGGCGTTTCCGAAAAGAATAGAAACAATGCAAAACCAAATAAATGTACTTATAGCTAGGTATAATCCGTAAACTCCTTGTAGTAAAATAGGTGTGGAATTTGATACAACAGTGATGTAAAGGGTTAGAAAAAATAATGTTGCTTTTGGGTTCAATGCATTTGTAAAAAATCCTTTTCTAAAAGCTTTCTTAAATGAAATAACCTCATTTGATTCTTTTAAATCTTCCAGTTTTTTCATTGGTTTAGCCATCATACTTTTAACACCTAAGTAACCTAAATATGCAGCTGCTGCATATCTCAAACCTGTAAATAACCATTCGGTTTGTTGTATGAAAAGACCAATGCCCAATAAGCTGTATGTAACATGTAGAAAAATTCCCGTAGCAATACCAGCAGCGGTGTATAAACCTACTTTAATGCCGTATTTCATACTTTGATTTACTGTTATCACAAAGTCTGGTCCGGGGCTAATAACAGCCAAAAGATGTAGTCCAGCTAGGGTTATGAATTCTGTCCAATAATCGTTCAAAATCAAAAATGCTTTCTCCACACAATTATACCAATTATGTGGTATTGAATTCCCGCAATGAAACGTATTCTTTTGCCTTGTTTAAATTCAATCTAAATAAACTAAACCGAATAGGCTTTATTATGAAATTAAAGTATTTAGCGATTGCGTCATTTGCTTTGTTGGCGTTCTCATGTAAGAAAGACGATGACGATAACACAACTACTTCTAATCAAACAAATACGTTAAAGGCTCAAGTAGTTGAATCGTATTCTGAGTTAGTATATCGTACGTATTCAGATGCATATGATAGAGCAGTTGAAATGGAAGCTGCAATTAATGCATTTGTCGCAAATCCATCTGAGAGTACACATCAGGCAGCGAAAACAGCTTGGTTGGAAGCTCGCGAACCTTATGGGCTTTCAGAAGCTTTTCGTTTTGGAGAAGGACCAATTGATGATGAAGATGGACCAGAAGGTTTATTGAATGCTTGGCCGTTAGATGAAAGCTACATTGATTACACTTATGCTGATGCAAACTCTGGCATTATCAACGATACGGTTAACTACCCAACTTTAGATAAGGCAACACTTGAGTCATTGAATGAAGCAGGTGGTGAAACCAATATTTCTGTTGGATATCATGCTGTAGAGTTTTTGCTATGGGGTCAAGATTTAAATCCGAATGGAAATTATGACAATGCTGGACAGCGTTCATATACAGACTATGAAGTGGGAACAACAGCTAATGCTTCACGTAGAGCAGATTACCTGGTTTATTGTGCTGAAATGATTTCATCTCATTTACAAGATTTACGTGATGAGTGGGCTGCTGGAGAATCAAACTACAGAGCTCAATTCACATCAGCTCCAGTAGATGAGTCATTAGCGAAATTGATGAAAGGGATGTCCATTTTAAGTAAAGGTGAATTGGCAGGAGAGCGTATTTACGTTGCTATCGCTAATCAAGATCAAGAAGATGAGCATTCATGTTTTTCAGATAACACACACCGCGATATCATTACAAATGCTCAAGGTATCAGCAATGTGTTTTTCTGTAACTATGGAGGAACAACACCTTACACTGGTTACTCATTACATGCCTTGTTAACATCAAAAAATGCAACACTTTCTTCAGAAACTGCGGCATTAATTTCAGGTTCAGTTGGCTTGGCAGAAAACATGCATATTCCTTTTGATGAGGCTTTAACAAATCCTTCTGATAGAGATTATTTACTTGAATTAGTTGCAAATTTGCAGCAACAAGGTGATAAATTGGTAGATGCAGGTTCAGCTCTTGGAATTTCAATTACAGCTGAACTACCAGAATAAAATATAAAAAGAAAGTCGTGCGATTAGGTGTTAAATCAATAGCGGTTTTAGCAGTAGCTGTTTTTCTTGTTTGGGGATGTAGAAAAGATGATGAAGATTCGTCTAATTCTAACACATCAACCGAAGATGGCATGCTTGCAGGATCATTTACCATTTATGATGATTCTCCCAGTGCATTTAGTTTTCCAGGAACTCCTGTTTCAAACGAAAACGATTTGCGTTTTTACAACGGGAACTCACTTTTTAAAAAAGCATGGGTTGCATACGGAGCTTCAACAACTGCTCGCGATGGTTTAGGCCCGACTTTCAACAGCAACAATTGTTCAGGATGCCATCTGATGGATGGCCGTGGTAGAGCACCTGAATATTTTGGTGAAAAATCTAGTGGATTTTTAGTGAGATTAAGTGTTCCGGGAATGGGTTCTGATGGAGGACCTATTCCCGAACCTACATACGGAGGCCAGCTTCAAAATCAAAGTGTGATGGATTCTGTTCCTGTAGAAGGTGAGGTTCGTGTAACCTATCAAATTCAAACCGGTACATATCCAGATGGAACACCTTATGAATTACAAGTACCTACTTATGCATTCGAGAATTTAGGTTTTGGGCCAATGAGTGCTGATGTACTTACATCGCCTCGTGTGGCAAATCAGATGATTGGTTTGGGTTTGTTAGAAGCTATTTCTGATAATGACATTTTAGCTTTAGCAGATGAATCTGACGCTGATGGAGATGGAATTTCAGGCAAGCCGAATTACGTTTGGAATATAGAGCAGGGTAGAGCTACACTTGGTAGATTTGGTTGGAAAGCCAATCAGCCTAATATCAAGCAACAAGTTGCTGGAGCATTTCACGGAGATATTGGAATCACATCATCTTTATTTCCTGTTAACAATTGCCCTGATCCACAAAATGTTTGCGCCAATGCCATTGGTGATACGGCACTAGAAATTGAAGATCATACTTTGAGTGATGTGGTGCTTTATAGTTCTGTTTTAGGAGTTCCTCGTCAGCGCGACTTCAACACAACTGATGTGATTGAAGGTAAAAAGCTATTCAAGCAAATTGGATGTGTGAAATGTCATAATGATAATTATACAACAGGAATTCACCCTGAAATTCCTGAATTATCAGGAATAAACATCCATCCCTACACGGATATGCTTTTGCATGATATGGGACCAGGTTTAGCCGATGGAAGGCCAGATTATGAAGCCAATGGAAACGAGTGGCGTACTGCTCCACTTTGGGGGATTGGTTTGTTTGAAATGGTGAATAATCATACAAACTACCTCCACGATGGTAGAGCTAGAAACATTGAAGAAGCTATTCTTTGGCATGGAGGTGAAGCTGAGCAAGTGAAAAATCAGTTCATGAATTTATCGGCTTCGCAAAGAGCCCAACTCATCACTTTTTTAAATTCGCTGTGATGAAAAAAATAGTGGCTTTTGCTTTCATAGCGGTTCCTTTTTTGATTTGGAGTTGTAGTAAAGATGATGATTCTACTCAAACAACTTCAACAAACGATCAAGCAGCTAATCGCGTATTAATGATGCAGTCTGTAACAGACAATTGGTTACTTCCACATTTGGATACTCTGGTTTCTGAATCTCAAGAATTGCAATCATTAGCACATCAATATCAAGCTAATCCAACTGAATCTAATTTACAGTTGGTAAAAGATCAATGGCTAATAGCGGCCAAAAGTTGGGTAGCGATTGAGTGTAGCAACATAGGAGATGCTAAGTACACGTTTTTATATGCGAATGCTTACACATATCCTATTGATACAACTCGAATCAATGATCTATCATCTGATTCAGTAACCAATGAAATCATTACAAATGCTCCTTCAAATGCAATTGGATTAGCAGCAATAGAGTTCTTGTTGTTTGAGCAAGATCTTTCAAATCAAAATGTAAAACTGCAGTCGAAGCATTTTACTGACTGGCTAGTTGGATTAACTGATGCCTTTTACAGCAATGCAGTCTCAATAAAAGATTTTTGGGTTGATGAGTATGCATCAGAATTTAGAGCGAATGAAGGAACTGGAACTTCAGAACCCATTTCTCTAATCTTCAATGGAATGGTAAGCGCTATTGATTATATGAAAACCAATGAATTGGGTGAGGCGCTTGGTAAAACAGGATATCAGCCAGACACAACTCAGTTGAGAGCTTTTTATTCAGGATATAGTAAAGAGCTTTATCAGGCTCAGTTTGCATCTATTTATGATTGCTACAATCGTGGAGATTTAGGTTTTGATTGGTTGATTTCTGAAATGAAATTAGATTACTCCAACCAATTGGCTACAGAGGTTATTGGTAGTTTTAAATCTACTTCTTCTGATATTTCAGCAACTCCAAGTAATTGGAATCAAGGTGTAGAGAATCAAGATCAGTCTTTAGAAGATTTGTACTCTGAAATCACAACTCTTATTCGATTGAACAAATCAGACGTAGCGTCACATTTGTCGCTTACGATTACTTTTTCTGATTCAGACGGAGACTAAAGTAAGTTTCCTACTCCAAATAAAAGTGAGTAAAGCAATGCTGAAATAGCAGTTTGTTTCAGCATCGGATCCAATTCTTTGGGCTCTGTATTTTGCATTACTTTCTTGATTTGCACCACAAAAATGGGAACAACAATCAAGTAAAGGTTTTGCCAGACTCCAGTTGGTCTTACGCTGATATAAACTACAGAAAGAAATATAGCCGAAAACAGAATTGTGGCGTGGTAAACTTTAGCCTTTTTCTCGCCTAACATGACAGCTAAAGTGCGTTTCCCCACTTTTTGATCGCTAATTCGATCACGCATATTGTTGAGGTTGAGAACAGCAACTGCAATAAAACCAATTGAAGTAGCTGGTAACATAATCTCCCAAGGCAATTCGTTGGCATGCAAATAGAATGTGCCCGCAGTGCCCATCCATCCGAAGAAAATTAAAACGAATAAATCGCCCATGCCTTTGTAGCCATAGGCATTTTTACCCACTGTATATTGTATTGCTGCCCAAATAGCTCCAATTCCTGCAACTAAAAAGAAAGCCCATTCTTTCCAGGTATTTAAAGAAACCCACAGCAAAATAATTCCAGATAAAAAGCTCAAACCAGCAAATATGTAAAGCGCTTTTTTCATGGCTTCATGTGTGATTGCCCCAGACTGGATAGCTCTTGCTGGGCCAACACGTTCATGGTTATCGGTTCCTTTTACGCCATCACCATAGTCGTTGGCGAGATTGGATAAAATCTGCAAAAACAAGGTCGTCAAGAAAGCCCAAAGAGCTGTTTGCCATTGAAACTCACTGTAGCTTGCTGCTAATAAAGTTCCTAAAATGATGCATGAAAGTGAAAGTGGTAAAGTGCGCAGCCTAAAAGCTTCAATCCAAGCTTTCATAGTTTAGTTTGTTTTGATTGCACGAAAGTAATCTTTCAAAACTTGATCGTTTTCAAATCGTGGTGTACAGATTTCTAAAATCGTGGCTTTTTTGGATTGATATAAATCTTCTAATGCCGATTTTACCTGATTTTGCTGATCAATTGATTTGAAATCTACACTGTAAGCATCGGCAATTCCTTTGGCGTTAAACTGATGGTGACTTTCAAAATACCTTTCCAATTCGTTAGTTCCAGAAGGGCCATTAATGATTCTGAAAATGGATCCCCCTTGATTATTAATCAAAATCACTTTTAAATTATCTGGAACATGTTGATGGAAAAAAGCATTGGAATCGTAGAAGAATGAAATGTCTCCAGTAATCATGACCACAGGCTTATCCGTTTGTGTTGCGAATCCGACAGCAGTTGAGGTAGATCCATCAATTCCACTGGTTCCGCGATTACCGTAAAACGTTTGACCGGCTTTCCAATCGTACAACTGCATATACCTCACAACCGAACTATTTCCTTGCTGAACAACAGCATTTTCAGGAAGTGTTTGATTGATTTGATTGAATACAAACATGTCAGAGAAAGGAACTTGATCTACAAATGTTTGATGAGCCAATCTATTTTCTCGACTAATCTCAACCCACTTTTTACTGGCCGAATTATTAGTGGGTAAAACATCTAGGAGTTCTAATAATTCTTCGGGTTCTATGTCTAAATGATGTGTCAAACACATGTATGTATCCGTTGGTTGGTGGCCAACATGCCAGTGTTGTTCAGCTGTATTTTTTCGTAACCAGAATTTGATTTTCTTCGATACAATAGGGCCACCAATGGTGATCAACAAATTTGGTTTGAGTTTCTGGTTATCATCTTCGGTTAAACCTTCAATGGTTCTATCGATACAAGTAACAAAATCAGGGTGATGTAAGTTAGATGTTGTTTCGGTAAAAACAGTCACCTTTCTGCTTTCAACCAAGTTAGAAAGCAGTTTTTGAAGAGTTTCATTATTACTTTGAAGCCCAGCCAGAACAAACACATGGCCGATGTTTTTCAAAGTGTTTATGAGTCGAGTTTTTGTTTCGTTCGTTAATGATCTTGAAACGGCTACTCGCTCAATATTTTTTACAGAAACGGCAGGTTTTTCAACTTGATTGTAAAGCGGTTCATTAAGTGGTACGTTGATATGAACTGGTCCAAATGGAGCTGTTAAAGCCGAGTTGATAACCTCATTAATGGAGCGTTCATTGTACCATTTTTCAGAAGCATTGGATGGATTTCCATTCAATTGGCCTTCTGCTTTGATGTGATTTTTCAAAGCACCAACTTGACGAATCGTCTGTCCATCTGCCTGATCAATCCATTCTGCTGGTCGATCAGCTGAAATTACAATAAGTGGAATATGCTGATAATCTGCTTCGGCAACTGCTGGAAAATAATTCAAAACTGCTGAGCCAGAAGTACAAATCAAAGCCGTTGGTTTTCCATTAGCTTGCGACATTCCCATGCCGATAAATGCTGCAACGCGCTCATCAGGAACAACATATGTTTTAAAGAAAGAATCTTGATTGATGCTGATTGAAAAAGGAGCGTTTCTCGATCCTGGAGATATAATAATGTTTTGTATTCCTTTAGCTTTCAGTAACAGTACAACCTGTTGAATAACAGTAATATCAGATATCATGAACGACCTTCGTTGTTTATTGAAGGGCGGCTAAAAGTGTTTTGGCTTTTTCTTCAGTTTCCAACCATTCGTCTTCAGCAACTGATCTGGCTGTAATTCCGCCACCCAAGCGCAAAGCTAACACGTTTTCGAAAACCTCCATGCAGCGTAAATTCACATATAGTTTAAACTTTTTGTTATCATGAATTCTGCCTAAAAAACCCGAGTAATAACGTCTGTCTTGTGGCTCTAACTCTTTGATGTAATCAAATGCCTTATTTCTAGGTAAACCACAAACTGCAGGAGTAGGGTGTAAGTCATTGATTAGCGAACTCCAGTATGCGGTATCATGATTTTGCGTTTGCCAAGAAAGTTCTGTTTTGATGTGAGCCACTTTTCCAGCTTCAACAGTAAAAGGCCCTTTTTTGGTTGGAGTTACTTGATGTTGAGCTAAAGTAGACTCTATAAATTCAGTTACTAAAGCCTGTTCTTCTTGTTCTTTCTCGCCCCAAGTGTAGGATGTGTTTAGAGGTTGAGTTCCTGCCAAGGCAACGGTTTGTGCGGTTTGGTTTTGATGATGAATGAGCGTTTCAGGAGTTGCTCCCATCCAACTACCGTACCTAGGATGTTGAATGAAATACACAAATGCATCGGGATAAAGTCGTTCTAAATTTCGAAATGCTTGGATGGTTTTGGCAGTTGAATTCTCTTGAGTTTTTACTCTCGAAAAAATGAATTTCTTCAGTTTACCTTCTTTTAAAAAGTCAATTCCTTTTTCTAATTGACTAATGTACTCAGTATGTGAAATCTCGATAGGTGCTGAAATAGACTCTGATTTTTGATCGGCAGAATGTAATAGATCTTCAATATCATCGGGTAAATTCCATCCTTCAAATTCAAAATCGGGTTGGGTGCAAAATGCAGGTGTTTCTTTCGATTGTACAAATGGATGCATCCAAAAACCAGACTTCATTTCAAATTGAGCTTCTGCTTTTGGAGTGTCCTTAGAAAATAACCAAATCGGGTTTTGAGTTCCCGGTTCTCGGTAGATGACAAACGCGATTGATTTATTCAGGGCTAATTGAAATGCAGACTCAAATTCCATCATTCAGATTGTAAAGTGCAAATATTGTGAACTCTGTGCATAAATTGAGAAATAAACGAATCAAACCTTTCAACTTGGCGTTTATATTTGCTCTATGTCGATTCGCATTTTGCTGGTAGAAGACGAAGAACACATCTTGGATGCTGTTAAAATGAACCTCGAATTGGAAGGGTATGAAGTTATTGTTGCCATAGATGGTGAACAAGCCGTACAGAAATTCAAATCGGGGAGATTCAATTTGATAATCCTAGATGTCATGATTCCTAAAATTGATGGTTTTACAGTTTGTCAAACCATTCGTTTGGAAAACACACAAGTTCCTATTCTCTTTTTAACAGCTAAAAATTCGGCTCAAGATCGTATTCAAGGATTGAAATTGGGAGGTGATGATTACCTCACTAAACCATTCAATTTAGAAGAGTTTTTACTGCGTGTTCAAATTCTTTTGAAGCGCTCTGGAGATTCAGAAACACCTCATGCTAAGGTTACTGGAGAATATCAGTTTGGTCCCAATACAATCAATTTCTCAACCTATGAAATTCAAACACATACTGGTGAGAAAAAACAATTGAGTGCCCGAGAAATCAAGCTGCTCAAGTTGATGATTGACATGAAAAATGAGGTAGTAAGTCGCGAACAGATTTTGGAAACTGTTTGGGGTTATGATGTGTATCCGAGTACGCGAACCATTGACAATTACATCTTAGCTTTCAGAAAATACTTTGAAGATAACCCAAGAAACCCTAGATATTTTCACTCTATCAGAGGTGTGGGATATAAATTTACAGATTGATGGAGGAGAATTCTAAACCTAAAGGATTTGTACATATTCCAAGAACCGCGGGCGGATCATTGGTTAATGAATTGGTGAAAACCGATTGGGTGATTTTGGGACACGATGAAACATCGCCACATTACATGCACATTACAGATTTTAGGAAAGTTCACCCTATGCGTGATGCTTATTTGGTAGCATGTGTTAGAAATCCGTACGATAGACTAGTGAGTGCCTACCATTTTTTGAAATCTGGTGGTGATAACGAAATGGATCAGAAAGACGCTGAAAAGTACATCTCTAAATTCAAGACGTTTGAAGAATTTGTGATGGGAAGTTTCCGTTTCATTAGAAGAAACAGAACAACTAGACAAATTCACCTAAGACCTCAATCTTACTGGGTTTCTAAAAACAATAACTTGTTAATAGACCAGATTTTCAGATTTGAGGAATTAGATGAATTCTTCCAATTTATCGAGCAACAAACGCCAATATCTGTCAATCAAATTGGGCACGTTCATGCTTCAAGTCACAAACATTGGGAAGATTATTATTCTCAAAGAATGAAACGATTGGTGTACAACACCTACGAAAACGATTTTCGTTTATTCAATTACGATAAATAGTTATTTCACTACTCCTGCTTTGATGTAGCTCCATCCAGCCTCTTGTTTCAATACTACTTCTTGAATTCCCATCGGAACCGTAATAGCATCTTTTGAGATTTTATCTGCTGGAATTTTTTTAGCTTTCATGGTGTTTTCACAAGCAGCGAAGATTACGCCCTGTTCAGCTAGTTTATGAATATCGTCTAAAAATGGACTTTTACCATTCACCAAAAATCCGATTCCTGGTCCATGGCAAACTACTTCAATCTGAAGCTCAGGCCATCCGGTTGTTAGATTTCTTAAATTTTTGATCAAACCAAACTGCGACAAAGAATCTCCGTTTACTAACTGGATGATGAGTTTGTGCTCAGCTTGATTTTCTGAATGGTTGTTTTGAGCCTCAGAACTAAATCCAATCAGTAACAAGCCCAATATTAGGATGATGTTTTTCATGATGATTTAATTTGGTTCAAAGGAACATATCACCATCAAAAACTTAAGTGATCGATATCACTTCTAATCGATTCTTCAATAACTAATGTTTAATAGTTTTACGATACTTTAAGGTATAACTTTAAAACAAAAGGTTATATGTTTGCGGCATGAGCGTACAACGACTAAGATATATCCAGGCTTTAGGGAAACACCGCAATTTTAAGCATGCCGCAGCTTCTTTAGGTATTAGTCAACCAGCTTTATCAAAAGCATTGAAACAAATGGAAGACCACTACGGTGTGATTTTATTTGATAGATCTACTCGTCAGGTTAGACCCACAGAATTTGGGATGATTTTGATTCAGGCTGCGGATCAAATTGTGATGCAATTCTCTGAAATTGAACGGGAAATTGAGTTGTTGAAAGGCTTTGAACGTGGAAGTTTAGTTATTGGCTGTAACCCTTATTTAGCGGATACAGTTTTGGTAAATGCTTTACGCGAAATGTTGAACGAGCATCCAAGACTGAGGTATAAAATTGTTACGGCAATGCCTGAAGAATTGATGCCTCAATTGCTTGATAAGCAAGTTGATGTGGTTGTGGGTACTCATATGGATCAAGGTGAATTACCCAATGTAGATTACAATATCTATAAGTTCCCCGAGTTGGTTTCGTTTTGCTCTCCAAAACATCCATTAGCTAAACAAAAAGAAGTGAATGTGCTTGATGCATTCAACTATCCTATTGTTGGTGTGATGGCTCCGAAATACATTCAAGATTGGTTGATTGAACAAACAGGAATGTCAACAGATGACGAGCGAGTTTCTAGTCCTGTAGTTGCTGTTTGCGATACTTTTAGCATGATTTTAGAGTTGGTGAAAACTGGTGAGTCTTTATCCATTGGTCCAAGGGAAGTGCTCCAAGAGCACATTGATAAAGGTGACATCATGGAGTTGAAACTAAATGCTGAACCAGTTCCTCAATCTCAATTTGGAGTTGCAGTACTTAAAGGCAGAATGATGCCACCAGCGTTAGCCGGTTTCTTAAAATCGTTGCATAACGAAATGACTCGTAGAAAAAAATCACTCAAAAATTAAGTGCTTCACAGATTCCCCCGAATCACGTAATTCAATTAAGGAAT
>MDTF01001737.1_pt1 | contig 11123 bp, 9 predicted proteins | sample 811191 | NCBI WGS metagenome assembly MDTF01 (sample SAMN05326649, study PRJNA326480) | marine metagenome | isolation source: seawater | place: Southern Ocean | collected 2011
AAGAAGTTGCTTCTGGACAATGGGAATTTCAATTATTTGCAGAAGGAGCTAAAAGAGCTGGTGATGAAATATGGGTTGCACGATACCTATTAGACAGATTAACAGAGCAATATGGTTATTATATAGATTATCACCCAAAACCATTAGGAAAAGATTTAGACTGGAATGGTTCTGGTATGCATGCAAACTTTTCTAATACTGTTTTAAGAACTTGTGGTTCAAAAGAAACATATGAAAAAATTTGTGAAGCATTTAGACCTGTTGTTAAAGAACACATTTCTGTATATGGAGAGTTTAATGATCAACGTTTAACTGGTGATCATGAAACTGCTGCTATTACTGATTTTACTTTTGGAGTTTCAGATAGAGGAGCTTCTATTAGAATTCCAATTATTACAGTAGAAAAAGGATGGAAAGGATGGTTAGAAGACAGAAGACCTGCTTCGAATGGTGATCCTTACAAAATTGCAGGAAGAATCATTAAAACTGTGAAATCCGCTAATATTAGCTAACTGGATTTTTAGACGTATATAAAACCACAAATTAATTTATTTGTGGTTTTTTTTATGAAATAGTTTGATATAGAAATACCCCATATAGTAGTAATAAAAGAATACCACTCTTCTGGTCTAGTTGCATTTTTTTTGGCATAAACACCAACATAGGCAGTAACAAGGAAACTCCTAACATCCAATAAATATCATGTGTATATAATGTACTGTCACTAGCGGTGATAGGTGTAATAATAGAAGTAATACCAACAACAGCCAAAATATTAAATATATTAGAGCCGACAAGGTTACCCAAAGAAATAGCCTTTTCTTTTTTTAATACCGCTATAATTGAAGCGGTCAATTCGGGAATACTTGTTCCAACAGAAACTATAGTTATACCAATAATCCGTTCGCTAACACCAAAATCTAGCGCCAAATTAGTAGCTCCTTTAATTAAAAACTCAGAACCACCCCATAAGCCAACACTTCCAATAATTAAGAATACTAGTGTTTTAAGTTTTGACAAGCTTATAATATCTTCAGACAATTCCTCTTCAACAACTTGTTTCTGAAATTTTAGTAAATAAATTAAAAAGATGGTTAAAAATAAGAATAAAAAAACTCCTTCAATAGTAGATATTACGTAATCATTGAGTAGAAAAAAGCACAATAATAAAGAGGCAATTATCATTACTAGCCAATTTATAGTGAAAAAACTTTTCTGAACATCTATTTTGGCTATCAACAACGTAATACCTAAAACGAATGCTAAATTAGCAATATTAGAACCAACTACATTACCTAAAGCTAAATCTGGATAACCATTTAAAGCAGCCTTAATACTAACGATTAATTCAGGTGCTGAAGTAGCAAAAGACACTACTGTCATTCCAATAATAATTTTAGGAATTTGCAAGCGTAAGGAAATAGAAATTGCAGATTTTAAGAGCCAATTTCCTCCTAAAATTAATAATCCAAATCCAATAAGAATCAATAAGAAATTCATCCTTTAATTTTTGAACGAAGATACATTTTTATACCTTCTTGAATTATAAAAAATGAATTACAACACAATAAATTAGCAATGTTTTTTTAGTTATATTTGAATTATAAAATAGCGTAATGAAAAAATTGTTTTTTAAATCACTAGCTAAAATTAATAAAGCAATACTGCCTTCTTTCACAAAAAAAAGATTAGATCTTGCAAAAGCATCAAAGATTCAGCTAGTAATTATTGGCTGGAGAAGTTTTGTAACTCAAAATTCATTAGATTAAAAAAAAACTATGAAAACAGAATACTTAAAAATATATACCAACTCTTTAATTATTGTTAACGGCCTGAAAAACCTACTAGAAGATAATAATATTACATCCATAGTAAAAAATCATCCAGAATCTGCAAGATTAGGTGGTTTTGGTTTACCTATGAACTCAGTGGAGTTATATATTCTTAAAAAAGATTTAAAAATATCTGAGCCTATCATGAATGCTTTTAAAAAAGAAATTAATTCGTAAAAAAACATTGTCTATACTTTCTAAATCAGAAAAACACCACTATATTTGCACCCCAAAAAAGGCCATGTGGCGCAACTGAATAGCGCACTTGATTACGGCTCAAGAGGTTACAGGTTTGAATCCTGTCATGGTCACGGATAAATCAAAAGCAAGCAAAATCATAAAGCTTGCTTTTTTGATTTTAAAAGGTTTTGATTTTCAAAGCGGAGCTTTAAGGATTATGAAATAATCCTGTCATGGTCACTAGTAAAACCAGTACTTTCAAAGATATTTTGAATTTACAGGTTTTTATTTTCACACTATTTTAAAATTAAGACTATTCTATTGTATTTAATTTACTAACTACATCAAGACTCTCTCCTATTTCAAAGAAATCAACTGTTATAAAGTTGGGAAACTTATTTTTTAAGTCTTTACACTTTATAATATGATTCATAAGGAATTTAAATGAATTTACATCTTTGGCATTATTTTTATTACCAGTAAATGAAGTAATGAAATGGTTGAATATAAAAAGACTATTTGTAGGATTTCCTCTATTAAATTCACAGTTAATTTTACCATATTTGTTTTCTACAGCAAAATCCCATATATAATGATACCAACTTTGTTTTTCATTTGCATCATTTTTATCTGAGAGTATTACTAACCTTTTATTAGAATCAATCATCGTTTGTAACTTTGGCCATAAAGAATTAACATCTTGTGTATGTAAATATTTTAATAAACCGACTTGATTAATTTCATTTTCTATAGCATTTGAGGAAGTATAAGACTCTAATATTATGGTTATTATTTCATTTGGATTGTTATCTAAAAAATATTTGATGTCATTTAAATAAATGGATAATGGTTTGTATCCCAAAAATTTATAAGCATGATAAACAACAATACTACCATTATCGTCGTATACATCAATCATAAGTCCACGTACACCATTGTTAAGTTGTTCGATTATGTTGGATTTCTGATTTGGAAAAAGAAAACTGTCTTGTTTTGAATTAAAGGCATTATGGGTAGTAAGATAGGCAACTTCATTATATCTCTTATTGCATAAATCTTTTGAACCATTACACTGTCCATAAAAGTTAAACGAAATTAAATATAAAATAGAAAATATATATTTATGCACTAATCTTTCCATAATATAAACAGGTTTAATTTTTATTAAAAATATGAAAACAAAACAACAAATAAATACCAGTAAACATGGGTATTTCTTGAAACTATTTAAAGGGATAGCTTAAGTATTAATAATGTAGGTTATAAAAAAGACAATTAAAAATCAAGTAAAGAGTTTCAAACTATTTTTTGCTTTCTCAGATAATTGTAGAAAATCCATTACTTTTATTCTAGTGAATTCATTTAAAACGTTTTTAAAATGGTTTATTTTTTTTACTCTAATTAAATGAAAATTAATGGTACAGTAACTAAATTATGATAAAATAGTAAAGAGTTATTAAAGAAAACAGAAAGGATTTATAATTCCTGAGCAACCTCTCAAATAACTACTTTGATGAGTTTTTCTGTTTTTTCTGACCAACACTTATTCTTTTATAACTATTTGATTTTTTGTTTTAGTTTTATGATTATAATTAAAAAGATAGATACCATTTGATAATAATGAAGTATCTATTCTATTTCCCCCTTCTTTTAAAGAATATTTACTTATAATTCTACCATTCACATCATATATTTTAAGTTCTAATGGTAAATAACTGTCAATTATATAATAATTATTAACAGGGTTAGGATAGGTCTTTATGTTATTTAAATTAAAGTTATTTGCATTAAGTGTTACATCTACAGTTATTGTTGCTAAATTACTTTCCAAATCTCCATCAGTAGCTGTAAATGTAAAACTATCTGAGCCTGTGTAAGGTTCATTAGCTATAAAAGTAGCTATATTCCCGTCTATTGTAACTGAACCATTAACTGGCTGATCTTGAATATTGAAACTAAGCTCACTACTGTCAATATCTGTAGCATTTAAGCTTATAATTTCAGTATTTCCTTGTGTCAAAGTTATTGTCCCATCCTCAGCAATAGGAGCATCATTTTGAGCTGTTACCGATATGGTTAAAGTAGCAGTAGAGGTTAATTCTCCATCAGAGAGTGTATAAGTAATAGTTTCAGTACCGTTAAAATTTTCTTCAGGTATATAATCAATAGAAATATTATCAGTATTTATAGTTACTGTTCCGTTTTGATCAGAGATTAGATTAATAATTGATAAATTATCGTTATCCTCATCAGTATCATTAAGAACCACATTGGTAGATGATACCGCAGCATCTTCTAGAATAGTAAGTTCGTCATTAACAGCAACTGGAGTATCATTTATATCTACCACGTTAATGGTAAATCCCTTTGAAAATGATAACTCTCCTTCATCCTCTGCAATAATTCTAATACTTAGGGTTTCAAATTCATGAAAAGAGACACTTTCTATTAAAGTTAATTTATTATCTGTAATTTCAAACTTTTCAAAATCTCCATATTCAGAATCAATTTGTAAAATGAAAGAATCATTAAAATCTGGGTCGATTACACTAATTTCTGAAACCTCATAACCAATACTATTGTCTTCGGTAAATTCAATTTCTGAGAGTTCAATATCTGTTGGTGTTTCATTTACATTAATAATTTTAAAAATTACATCTTCAGCCTCAGAAGTATTTATACCGTCAGACATGGTCATTGGAATAGTAATTTCTATAGGCAAATTAGTCATATTCCCTTCATTTCTCCCTTGAGTATTACTGATGGTTTCATAATCAATTGCCTCTGAATCTTGAATTATCACATATCCTAAATCACTAAACGTGAATGCACCATCTATAATGGAAACATCTGTAATCCAATCTAAATATTCTGAAGATACTTCCCCAATACCACCAAGACCACCAAGTCTATTATAGCCCCATCCATAAATAGTTCCGTTATTAGCTATAGCTGTTTGAAATAGCCACCCTCCGCCAGTAGTTTCCCATTGTATGTCACCAGATACAAGAACAGGTTGGTTGGAATTTCCAAAAGTTCCATTTCCAAGTTGTCCTGTCCATCCACTACCCCAAGCCCAGAGAGTATTATCTGTTTTTATAGCAAGGGCTGTTGGGCCATTTAAATTAATATGTCTCCAATCTGAATCCGAACCAATTTGGGTGATCTCATTAATCCAATTATCATCACTACCAATACCTGCTAATCCAGAAATGTTATCTCCAAAACTCCACATAGTACCATCATCCTTAATTCCTACAACTACCCCTTGTTGACCAACACCTCTTGAACTTGAAAAAGTATTCCAGTCATTCCCTGCTGGAAATATTTCGACTAAACCGTTATTATTATAACCACTAACTCCTAAAATGTCATATAATTCAGAATCACTTCCAATATTATTTCCGCCTGCAAACCAAATACTTCCATCGTTTTTTTCAATAATTAATATTTCCGTCGCCTTAGTGTCATAAATTTTATACCAATCAGTGCCATTGTTTAATTTTTGATAACTTGGAATACTAGCGATTCCTTCGTTATCTCCATAAACATCTACTTGAAATGATAGATTTGGGGCTACATTATTATTAATTAAAGATACATCGTCTATGTTAACTACACCTATCTCAGCGCCTAAATCAAACAAAACTCTTGCATCTGAATCTCCAAAAGTTGCTTCCATTGTTACTGAATATGTTGTTCTTTCGGTTGTTATATCTATTGTTTCTGTTATGGCATCGAAAGGAGCACTACTTAAACCTATACCTGCAATAGTAGCTCTATTTCTGTCTGACCATGCGTCAAATGTTAGCGTATATGAATTTCCATTTATTATTTCTGTTTTTTGACTCACATTAACACTGTATGCTTCACCAGCTTCCAAAATATTTTCAGAATAGTAGGTGTTATTGTCAGTTGTTACAGTTGGTGCAGAGGTGTTATTATCAACTCCAATAATCCATGAATTACTTCCGTTTTCAAAATCTCCATTTGTCATAAGACTCCTATCTCTGTTGTCACCAAGTTCAATATTAGGAATCGTTATAATATCATCCTCTGTAAATGAATTACCTCCGTCCATAATAGTTACTGATGCTTCGCCATTTTCGTTTATTTTTACAGAGAAAGATGCATTATTTCCTAAACCGTTAGTTGTGAATTGCCCTGTTTCATAATTACCCTGAACTCTTAATGTATTTGCTTCACTAATATTATCTACATTATTAATTCCGCCAAAACCATCATCATTAACATCGATGGTATTCATAGTATTTTGTATTTGTTCACTAGGATCTATGGCTAGTTGCCCTTTCCAGTTTCCTCCAAAACCCCATAATTCTCCATTATTTTTAATAGATATAAAACCACCCCAGGAGCTTTGCCATGAATTAATTTCTGTAATGTCCACTCCAGGTACCTCAATCATTGATAATTGAGTTTCAGTATTTAAAAGACCTAAACCAATATTATAATTATTATTTTCACCTGCTGCATATAATTTATTGTTTTTAACGCCATATAAATTTGAGCCAGAATGAGAAAAATCTGTCCAAACATCTGAAGTTTCACCAACTCTATTTGGATAGTAGTTTTCTTCAATCCTGTCGGCATGTCCTAAACCCAGTCTTCCAAATTCATTATCACCCCATACCCATAAATGCCCCTCATCTGTCAAAACACCTTGAGCTATTGCTGAAGAGTTGTATTTAATAATTGTAGCGTTTTCGAGCTCTTCCCCTAGATTTACCCCAACTGGAGTATTTGGGTTTGTTATAGCATCTTCGCCATATCCCAGTTGACCAGTGTCATTAGAACCAAACATTCTCATAGAACCACCTTCGGTGATAAAACCTGAAGTTCTTCCTGCTGCACTTACTTGGCTAACCTTTATTTCGCCAGTATCAATTAATTGAAATTCTTCATAGGTTGCAATTTCTCCATTTCCAAGTTGTCCACTTAGGTTTTCTCCCCATCCGTAAAAATTACCATCTATATCTGAAGCCAATCCGTGTTTTCTTCCAATGTCTGAGTATAAAAAATTAATATTTTCTGTTCCTGGGATTTGAGTAGGACTAAAGACTTTAGATATAGTATCTGGGTTAAATCCCAGTTGACCTGAATCATTATACCCCCAAACATATAACTGACCATTGTTTTTAACAGCAATTGCACTAGTATAATAAGAACTTACATTACTCCAGTCAGAATCATTCCCTATTTGAACTATGCCCTCTACTGTAGGATTCTCACCAAGACCAGAACTTCCATTAGAATCTTTACCCATAACCCAAAGTGTACCATCTTCTTTTATTAAATAAGTGTTTAGTTGGCCACAGGATACAACGTCCCAATCAGATTCTGTACCAACTTGAGTTGGGGTAAATTTAATTGTGTTAAAACCACTCATATAATAATCATTGTCACCATAACCCCAACCCCATAGTTTTCCTTCTATATCAATAGCATTTCCATGATAACTACCTGCAGATACAGTTTTCCAAGTATTTGAGTTATTCAATAATTGAGGTGTTCTATAATCTACATACTCTGGATAAATCGCATTAGGGTTTTCTCCTATTCCTAATTGACCGTCTTGATCTCTACCCCATCCCCATAAAGATTTGTCTTCAGATTTTATACCAAAAGCCATATAAATGGAAGAGGCTACATCATCTAGTATAAAGTCTTGACTATTGTCTATGGGATCTTTAACTAAGTATGGATCAAAAATTATTGCCTGATTCGGATCCGCTCCTGCAGTAATTGGCGGCCAATTTCCACCTTCACCATTAATACCCCAGGTATACAATTGACCGTTTTCTTTTAGTGCAAGTGTACTAAAAAATTCTGCTTCTAATCTTTTCCATTCACCTGTGGAACAATATTGAATAGTGGCTATAGTATCACCAACCTGAGCATTTTCTGGAACGTCTATCACTTGACCTGGTTCTATACTAAAACAATCAGTATTGCTTTGTGCATAAAAATGAGTGGTAAAAAAAAGTATGTGAATTAATAATATTTTTCTCATTGTAAATTAGGTTTAATTTTTGTTAAAAAAATGAAAACAAAACAACTAATAAATACCTATAAATATGGGTATTTCTTAAAACTATTTAAAGGGATAGCGTAAGTATTAATAATGTAGGTTATAAAAAAAGACAATTAAAAATCAAGTAAAGAGTTTCAAACTATTTTTTGCTTTCTCTGTTCGGCTCTTCTTCTTTATTATATCTTTTAATAAAGTACCCAAATTTATTCCTAAAGCACCTTTTTAATAGCTTTTGCAATATATCTAGTTTTTAAATTAGTTTTTTTATAAAACTAAATATATTAATTTTTTATTTGATATAGTACATAATTTTTATAAAGTTAAAGTTTGATATTAGTCAATCATTAAAACACATTATTACTTAATAAATGTTACAAATATGACACCAAGAATATTTACTTTAATTGTGGATGGATTTATTGGAAATGGTTTAAATGTAAATAATAATATCACCTCCTATTCTTTAAGTGATGGGGTTGAAAATGAAACTATTACATATGCCTATAACTACAATGATGATAATTATCCAAGACAGATAACTATCATTGATAATATTAACAGTAATTCTGAAAATTCAATAGTCAATATAAGCTACTATTAACTTTTAAAAAAAATTATGATATCATTTGAAAAGGAAATTAAACATTGATTCTTAAAAAATTATGTATTAACTTTCTTAATACATCAAATGCATTTTAGATTTGTTTTTCCAACCAGCCTTATAAGCTGAAGCAACGAAATAGATTTTAAGATCTGCTTTATAAGCAGCTTCTACAAAATATATTTTCTTATCTGCCTTATAATCAGCATTAGTAAAAAACCATTTTCCATCATTATCACCAGCTTTGTAATCTGAAGATACTTTATACACCAATAAGTCTGCTTTATAATCTGAGCTCACAACAAAAACCTTTATATCAGCCTTATAATCTTTGTCTACTGAGTAGATTTTTTGTGCTTTAGTAGTAGCTATGGTAAGTATAAAAAAGGCAACTAAAATTAATAGTTTCATCGTATTTAAATTAAAAGACTCCTTAAATATACACAATAAAACTACTTCTCTATTTGAAATACATCCCAAAAAAACCTAAGTTGATTTTTCTAAATGTTTTGGAGGAGCAATTTTTGAGACTATATAACCAACAATCATGGCTAATAAAAATGAGGGTGCTAACACATCTAATTCTATAAAATAAGCTCCTATCCCTTCCATATTTGAAACTACAAACTTAAAAAATATTACAGATATAAATCCAGTGATCATAGATGCAATAGCTCCTTTTTCTGAATACCCTTTCCAAAATAATGATAAAATAATTACTGGACAAAAAGTAGCTGCAATTCCAGACCATCCAAAAATCATAATCCAAAAGATCTTCCTCTCTGGATACAAGTTATACAATAAAATAGCAATACATAATGCAACTACTGCCATAATAACGGTAACCAATCTTGAAAAACTGGTTAAATCTTCATCTTTTAAATCGGGTCTAAATATTTTTTGATAAAAATCTCGTGTAATAGCACTAGAGGCAAGAACAAGAAGGGAGTCTATGGTGGACATGATTGCAGAAAGTACAATAGCAATAAAAATTGCTACCAGAATTGATGGTAAAAATTTATTAGTAATCATGCTCAGTACATTTTCTCCACCATTTCCTAAAACAACTTCGGGATCTTGACCTTCACTTGTAAAATAAATTCGAGCAAGAATACCAATTGTTACTGCTGCTGCATCGGTAAGTAACGTAAAAATAAGCGCAATCCATTTTCCTTTATCAATCTCTTTTTCACTTTTAATAGACATAAAACGAACATAAACCTGTGGAGACCCTAAAAAGCCCAAACCTATCATAGAAAAACCAAGTATTGTAAAAAGATTCATTAAACCATCATCACTTCTTCCCATGATTTGAGTTAATGTAGGATCTATAGCATTTAACCCTTCAGATATTCCAGCTCCATGATCCATAGAAAACCACACAACTATTGGTAGTAAAACCAATCCAAAAAACATCAAGATGCCTTGAAACATATCTGACCATACAGCAGCAACAAATCCACCAATAAATATATATATAAGTACAATAACAAAGCCAATAAGTGCACCTATTCTATAATCAATATTCAGCATAGATTCAAATGCAATACCTGTTACATCCATTTGAGATGCCACATAAATAACAACAAAAACCACCAGAGTAGCAGCCGAAATAACTCTTAGCGTGTTGGTAGATGATTTAAAGTGACTTTGAAGATAATCTGGAATTGTAATTGATTTGTACGTATCTGATCTTCTTTTAAATAGTTTGGCCATAAATTGCCAAGATAAAAACACTCCTAACAACTCACCAAGAACTACCCAATAAGCAGAATAACCAGCCATGGCTCCCATACCTGTTAAACCAATTAATAACCAACCAGATTCTCCTGTTGCCCTTGCGGAAAAAGCAACAGCCCAAAATCCCATTTTTTTTCCTCCTAAATAGTAATCACTCATGCTGTTAATTCGCCGAGAAGCAAAAATTCCTATTAAAAAAAGAATACTAACATAAATTGCTAAAACGATAATTTTTGTAATCATTGTGGATGTATATATAACTAATTATAGGTTGAAGATAGTCTTTCTATAACAATTAATTTTTGCAACTAATTGATCAAGAATACGAATTAAATATATCTACTTAATAATAAGTTTATTAACTAATATAAAAATTTAGGGGAGAGTGACTTTTAACCTAAATATCTTCTTAGGGCAACCCTATGATCAGAATTACTTTTGTCATAGTTGGTTACTAAAATTTCTAAAATTTCTGGAGAGATATTTCCTATTTCAGCTTCGTTTTTATATTTAGAAACATATAAATTATAATGCTGCTGTTCTTTTTCGAAAATAAGAAAGTGTTCTGAGTTTAATACTGTGTAGGATATTTCATTTCCATCAAAGGAACTTGAGGTATCTTTTTTAAAAGGAGAAAAATTGAAATACTTAAAAATATTGTCCATATTAAATTAATTCAGCAGAAAGTCCTAAACTTAATAGTTTAGAACAACGCGGT
>MDTF01016209.1_pt1 | contig 11121 bp, 11 predicted proteins | sample 811191 | NCBI WGS metagenome assembly MDTF01 (sample SAMN05326649, study PRJNA326480) | marine metagenome | isolation source: seawater | place: Southern Ocean | collected 2011
ATTTTTATTTGCTTGGAATCATGGTGATGAAATTTTAAAAAAAGAATTAGATTTTACAAATAATGGTGGAAAGTGGATTACACATGTTCCTAAGGTATCTATATTGTGAGGGTAAACTTTGCTAATCCAAATCTTCAGTATCAGCTTCATAAAAAAGATATTGATCATGCCATTAATAAGGTTCTAACAAGTAAAGCATACGTTTTAGGAGATGAAGTTAAAAAATTTGAAACTGAATTTGCAAGTTATATTGGCACAAAATATTCAATAGGTGTTGCCAATGGTACCGATGCGATTGAAATAGCCCTTAGAGCTTTAAACATAGGTCATGGAAATGAAGTATTGACGGTATCTCACACCGCAACAGCTACTATAGCAGGAATAATGGCTTCTGGTGCAAAACCAGTTTTTGTGGATATTAATGAAGAATATTTTACACTCAATTATAATTATATTAAAAAATTAATAAGTAAAAAAACAAAAGCATTAGTCTTAGTTCATTTATATGGTCAAGGTGCTTATATTGATCAGATAATAAAAATATGTAAGGAAAAAAAAATTCACTTAATTGAAGATGTTTCACAGGCCCATGGAGCTAGATATAAGAATAAAAGATTGGGAAGCTATGGCATTATAAGTTGCTTTAGTTGCTACCCCTCAAAAAATCTTGGTGCAATAGGAGATGCGGGTGTAATAACTACAAATAATTCTAAATTAAGAAATAAAATGATAAAATTGAGAGAGTATGGTTGGGATTCAAAAAGAAAAAGTTTATTTTTAGGTCGAAATTCTAGATTAGATGAATTGCAAGCTGCCATACTAAGAGTCAAGTTAACTTATTTAGATGATGATAATAAAAAACGAAATGAAATAGCTAAGAAATACCTAAAGCTTAAAGGAAAATGTAATATTATTTTTCCTGAAACATTTATTAACTCTGAACATGTCTTTCATTTATTTGTGATTAGAACAAAGAAAAGAAATTTACTCATTAAAAAATTAAATGAAAAAAATATATTCCCTGGAATACATTACCCAATTGCAAATCATATTCAACCAGGATTTAAACACCTTGTTAAACATAAAACTAATTTAGAAATAACGAACAAAATATCAAGCGAGATACTTTCTTTGCCAATATATCCAGGACTTAAAAGTTACGATGTAAAAAGAATTTGCGCTGTAATTAAAGATTTTTAATTTATAAAACTATAATAACAATCTAGAAATTATGTTGTATTTATTTAACATGGCTATTAGTGTAAGGATAATAATTAAAATATAATTGCAATTAATTCTGATGAAAAATCAAAAATCAAAAAATAATTTAATAAATTTTAGAAATGACTGCAGAGTATGCGGCAATCAAAAAATTAAAAAAATAATTGATTTAGGAAATATGCCTCTTGCAGGTGGATTTATAAAAAAAATAGACTCTAAAAAAAAGGAAATTAAAGTACCTTTAATTTGTTATTATTGTGACAAGTGCAGTTTACTACAGGTTAAAGATTCTATTAATTCCAATATATTGTTTGATGACTATAATTATTCATCTTCAACAATACCTGCTCTAAAATTACACTTTAAAGATTATGCAGATAAAATTAAAAAAAAATTTAAAGTAAAAAAAGAGGTAAAGTTAATAGAATTTGGTTCAAATGATGGCGTTCTTCTAAAAGAGTTTGTTAACGATAAAAAATTTACATGTCTTGGAGTAGATCCAGCAATAAATATTGCAAAAATTGCCAAGAGAGATGGAGTGAATGTTTATGTAGGTAATTTTGACACTACTGCTGCTTTAGAAATTGAAAATAAATATGGAAAATTTGATTATATTACGGGCAGTAATGTTTTTGCTCATATAGATGATATTCACTCTGTAGTCTTAGCTGCTAAAAAATTACTAAAAAGCAATGGCACGTTTGTTACAGAAGTGCACTATCTACCTAATCTTATAGAACTTAATCAGTATGATTTTATTTATCACGAACATTTGAATTATTATACCTTAAGATCACTTGTAAAATTATTTAAAATACATAAATTGAAGCTAATAAATGCAGAAATGATACCAACTCATGGAGGTAGTATCAGAGTAAGTGTTACTCCTAACTTAACTAAAAAAGTTTCGATGAAGGTTAAAAATATCTTGCAATCAGAAAAGAAAATTAATAAGAAATATTTTGATAAATTTAATAAAAATATTTTAATTCAAAGAAAACAAATTAATGTTATGTTGAAGGATCTTATTAAATCAAATAAAAGAATTGTTGGATATGGTGCTTCAGGAAGAGGAACAATATTACTTAATTATTGTAATATAGATTCTAAGAGTTTAAATTACATAGTTGATGAGTCACCTCTTAGAGCTGGAAAGTTAATGCCAGGCGTAAAATTGCCAATATTTAGCATAGATTATTTCAAAAAAAATAATATAAAAATAGATTATGTACTAATAATAGCATGGAATTATACTATTCCGATTATTAAAAAGGTTAGAAAAATTAATAAAAATATTAAATTTATTGTACCATTCCCATATCCACATATTATTTAATGTTACATAAACTTAATAATTTAAAAAAAATACAATTTTAATATGACATTAGATTTAAAAGATAAAAAAGTTTTAATTATAAGCCCTCATCCTGATGATGAAGTTATTGGATGTGGCGGGCTAATTGCAAAATGTAAAGAGCTAAATACAGAAGTAAAAGTAGTTTACATGTGTACTGGAGAAAGTAGACAATTAGTCAGTGGAAACACTAACTCAGAATCAAGGGTTAATGAGATAGATGAAGTATCTAGTTATGGTAATTTTAAGTATCAGATAATTTTTGAAAATAAATATTTTGTTGAATTAGATTCAATTTCACAAAAAAAAATTGTAGATCCCATTGAAGATATAATAGAAGAATTCAAACCTAGTATAATACTTATTCCTCATGGTGAAAGTTACAATCAAGACCATAGGGCAACATTTACAGCATGTATAACAGCCCTTAGACCCACACCTGCAAACTTAAGACATTTTGTAGATACGGTTCTTGTCTATGAAGAGCCATATGTGTGGACAATTAAAGACATCTTTAAGCCAAACATTTACTTGAACACAGAGGGAATTGAAGATGAAAAAGTTAAATTAATGATGCTTCATAAGTCACAAGATAGACCGTTTCCTTTTGCAAGATCCGGTGAAAACTTGATAGCCCGTATGAAAATTAGAGGTTCAGAAGTTGGTTTAAAATCTGCCGAGGCATACACAATGTTAAGGGGCTCCATGAAGTGAATATTGTTGCAATTATTTCTAGAGAATGGAGTAAAGAAATTATTCTAAATTTGATAGCAGATAAAAAAAATGGAATTAAAATATCTTTAATTTTAACAACACTAAAGACTTTAAAAAAACCAAGTAATACTGAAGTAATATATTTAGATAAAAGTAAAGATATTGATCAATATTACAAAAAAATTAAATTTTATGAACCAACATTTATAATTACGTATGGTTGGAGTGATTACATATCAAAAGATTTAAGAGATATAGCGCCTTGTTTAATTCTACATCCATCGCCTTTACCATTATATAGAGGTGGATCACCAATTCAAAATCAAATTATTAATAATGAAATAAATAGTGCGGTAACAATTATTCTCGCAGAAGACAAGTTGGATACTGGTGATATTTTATACCAAAATGAAATTATGTTTACAGGATATTTAAATGATATATTAAAAAGAATAATTAATGAGGGTACAAAAGGAACAAAAAAAATTATTTCTGATTTTAATGAAAATAAATTAATTCGTAAATCACAAAATAATTCTAAAGCTACAACTTTTAACAGAATAAGTAAAAATGAACTTCAAATTAGTCCTGAAGACTTTAAAAAGCAAGACGCAGAACACTTTTATAATTTAATAAGGGGTTTTCAAAAACCTTATCCACGAATATATATTAAATGTAAAGACAACACGATATTATACTTAGAAAAAGTAGATTTTGATAAGTTATAATTTCTATTCAATTAATTCAGCCTGATCATGGAAAACTTTAAGAATTTTACTTGTAAATAAATTGTCATTACAAATTAATTGCATTTCGTTTTCAAATCTTAACCAGCTGTCACCATAGTCATTAAAATCTCCCCAATGTTTAAACACATTAATTTTTTTAGCAAGTAGCAACCTAATACTATACTTTCTTAAATCAACAGCATTAAGCTTTCTTTCAATTATATAATTATATAAGCATTCCTTTTCATAATTTGAAGGCTTAATTAAATTATTTTTATTAAAATTATTTATAATAATTTTATATTGGTCTTTAGTATCCCAAGTATGCAAAAATTTATAGTGATCACTCCACATTCCACCGACATAGCCAATAGCATTTTGATTTAGATAAACAAGTTCCTCAGCAACACTTCCATGATGAGTTAAGCCAACTACATTTGCTACTTGAGATAAGTAAACAATTGAAGAGTCTCTTTTGATAAAATTTAATTTATCCAAATTATTAAATTTTTTGTAAAGTCTATCAAATGCAATCTTGTCACCTGGGAAAATATCGTAGTCAAGACCAGGATGTGGTTTAATTAGAATCTTATCAAATTCTTTATTTGCCAAGCAGGATTCAATTGAATAAACAGTCCATTCATAAAGATCTGTAAAATCGTCTATTCCAAAACAATATTGTGCATCATCAAAGGAATGCAGAAAAATAACAGCCACTAATTCTTTGTTCTTATCTAGCTTGGTGTTTTTAAAAACTATAGAGTTATTTTCGAGATCAAATATTTGTTTCTCATTATTATTATTAGAATTTGCATCAGTTAAATATGCCATTATTTTTTGAGGATTATTAAGTCTTGTATAAAAAAAATCATCAATATTTTTTTTCTGTATTTCTGTAATCACTGTAATTTTTTTCTTCATCGCAATCCAAGGGTTATTTGAATTATGCTTATCACTCAAAAAAAACTTTCCTTTATATGAATGTGTTTCAATTGCAACAACTCCATACTTAACAAGTATTCGCTTCCAAATAACTTGTAAATATGTAGGTTCGGGTAGAATTATATACGATGTATGTTTTGAAAAATAATCTTCATTATATTTAGAATGGAGTTCATAATAAATTACTTTAATTAATAAATTCAATACTGTAATTGATAATTTAAATCTTCCTGCATTAGCAGGTTTTTTTCTTAAAAAAGTTGAAGCAATAATATCTCCAATCAAATTATTATTAAATGTTAAGTTTAAAAATTTTTTTGGTGTTTTTAATAACTTGTAATAAAAAAATATAAAAAAAGATATTAAGTATGCCTTTAGCTTAATTAATATAGCAAAATGATTATTAATAAATTTTGATTTCTTAATTATAAATTCAATATTTTCATATTTAAATACAACTTGTTTATTCAAAAGTAATTGATTGTAAATAGAGTTTTTATTGAAAGGTGTTTCTAAAAATTTTATTAATTTGTTAAAAAAATTCTTTGAAAAAATTAATTTAAAAAAATATTTTCTTAAAATATTTTTTACATATTTGTTTAAATTTGAGTAAATTATCTTTATATAGTGTTTTATTAAATTCTTTGTGTATGAAATGCTTGCATCATCTAGTATTACTATTTCTACTTCTGTAGTATTTTTTCTTTTTTTTATTACCCAGAAAGCTGAAGTTATAACCTCAAATATCCACATAAGATTGTGAGTATTTACAGTATATATTACAATTTTTGATTTACTCATTTGTTATAATATTTTTCATCTAAATCCCTTACAATTTTTTTTAGATTTGTAATATTTACAACTTGATCTTCATAAAATATCCATCCAGGTTTTTTACTTTTCGTATCGGACTTAAAGTAAGTAGCACATTTATATTTAGCAACTAATTCACCAGTCGTAAGGCCATAATAATTATTTGGTGTTAATTCAATTATATTTTTTGGATTATTAGAAAAAAGAGAATTTAATACTAGTTGCGTACCTGTCATTGAGAAAATATTCTTAGTATTGTGCATTATTAAAATTGCATCTAATATTGTTATAAGGCCAGGCGTTATTATTTTTAAATTTGGATAGCTTTTCTTTAATACATTTATTAACTTATCTTCGTTTAAAAGCTTTCTTCTATTTCGATGTTTGTCCAGATCACCTCTGGCAATATAGATATTTTTATAATCAAAAAATTTATTTTTTATAGTTTTATCCCTTTTAATCTTATTAATTATTTTGGTTATTGCAGTTGGGGCGAGCATCTCTCCTTGAAAACCCTGATAAAAAATACAATTCTTGGCAATAATTGGACTATTGTTATTGTAGGTAAAAATTTTATCGCCCTTACCTAAAAGACCAATTATTTCTGCAAAAAGTTTGTTTTCTGGAATATAGATTTTCTTATTTTTAGAAATATTTTTATTACTTAAATCATAAGCTAAACTTAGTATTTCAACAAAATAATGCCATGGATTATAACTTGAGATATTTGAAAATATAATTGAATCTTTAATAGTTGTAATAGTTTCTTTATTCTTAAACTTTGAATAAATTTCTTTGTAACATACGTTCTTAGTATCCCCGTGTGTCATTTCTACACTTATTCTTGGATTTTCTGATAGACATAAAACATAATCATATGAATTATAAAAATATGTCAATTTAGAGTAAATTAATGGAAGGTGAATTTTCTCCCCATTGTTAAGTGCAAAACTTTCTCTAAAAAAAGATTTAGTCCATCTTGTTATAAAGTTGCTATCATATTCGATATATCTTGAAGCATAGCTATATTTCAAACATAAGATGTCAACTTTATGAATTGCTAGAATAGTTTTTTTAATTGATTCAGTTTCACAATTTGGGTTTTCACTAAACTTTTTATATTCATTAAGAAATTTTATAAATTCTATTTTATTTGTCATAATTTTATAATTAATAATATTCTTTAATAAAAATAATTAGAATTGTAGATCTTAATAAAGATATGTTATTAATCTCTTTATTTATGAAACTCCGGTAGCGGTATTTCTAATACTTTTATTTTGTTCATGAGATTCAATTAAAGACATATTTATAAAACACCTTCCTCTTAAAACATCTTCCTCGCTAGAACATTTAACTGGATCTACGCCATGAGCTAAATTGTTATAAAATGGAATCATATTGAACCATTTTTGTTAAGCCAGTTTTATCATTATTCCATGGAAAAAAATACCAGGATTGATCGAGGGCATCATAGGAGCCACCTTTTGGTTCTGAGGTATAATGAATGTTCTTTATTCTCTCTAGCATTGGTGGATCTGATATTGTTAAATCATTTTTATCTATTATTTTAGAGGTGATACATCTAATTTTTTCTCTTTGAACAGCATTTTTGACTATATATACAGAACCACTGAGTATATCAGATTTAATTTCTAGTTTTTGATTTTCTGATAACTTCAAGAATTCATCTTTATTAATTTTATGTATATTGTTCAAATAAGTAAATTTCATATGTGGAATATAATAAAGATATATGTAATTTACAATAAGTATGTAATAAAAATAAATTAGTAATATATTAAAAGAACAACTAAAAACTAATACTTATTTTAGATATTCAGATGCCTGCACCAATAACATTATTTGCCTATAATAGACTAGATCACTTAGATATATGTGTTAGAAGTTTAAAAGAAAATAAACTAGCCAAAGAATCTCACTTATATATATTTGCCGATGGAGCAAAAAATCTTGAAGACGAAGATAAGGTAAAAAAAGTGAGAAATTATTTATCTAATATAATAGGTTTTAAAAAAGTGATTATCATTCATCGAGTGATTAATTATGGATTAGCAAAAAATATTATAAATGGATTAAATTATATTTTTTCAAAATATAAAAAAGCCATCATTATTGAAGACGACTTACTTTTATCTCCATTTTTTCTAGAATATATGAATAATAATCTTGATCTTTATCAAGATAGTAAAAAAGTAGCAAGTATTCACGGATACTCTTACCCTGTTTTAAATAGAGAAAATAAAGATTTTTTTTTAAGAGGTGCAGATTGTTGGGGCTGGGCCACATGGTCTAACAAATGGAAAAAATTTAATGAAGATAGTGAGTCATTATTACATCAAATTAAAAAAAGAAAATTAATTAAAGATTTTGATTACAATAACAATGCAAAATTTTCTACTATGTTAAAACATCAAATTAGTGGAAAAGTAAATTCGTGGGCAATTAGGTGGCATGCTTCAGTATACTTAGAAAATTGGCTAACTCTTTATCCTAAGAAATCATATGTATATAATATAGGTAATGACAACAGTGGTACAAATTCAAGTACCACTGCAATATTTGATGTTTCACTTAATTTTGAAAAGCCTAAAAATAATAAGATTTTAGAAGTTGAAGATCAGGAAATGAAGTTGCAGTTTGAAAGGTACTTTCAAAAGCTTAAATATGAAAATAGATTAAAAAATTTTTTGTTTCGTTTAATTAAAAAAATAGTACCAGTAAATATAAAAAGATACATTAGGAGCTATAATAAAAACGAAGTTAATTGGTGCGATGGACCATATAGAAATTGGAAAGAGGCAAAATTAAATTCGACTGGTTACAATGATGAAAATATTTTTGAAAAAGTTTATAATTCTTCAAAACTAGTAAAATTAGGCCTAATTCCTTACGAAAGAGACTCAGTGCTCTTTATGAAAAATAATAATAATTATAATATTACCAAAATTTTTAATAAAGTAGGAGCTGAGAACAACAGATTGTCTATATTGGATTTTGGAGGAGCGCTTGGAAGCTCTTATTATCAAAATTTAGATGTTATTTTAAAAAATATCACCTTAAAATGGGGGATAGTTGAGCAAGAAAGTTTTGTGACAATAGGAAATAAAGAATTCTCGGATCACAATCTATCATTTTTTTACAATATTCATGATTGTATAGAAGCTAATGCTCCAAATATTGCTTTATTTGGAAGCTCAATCCAATATATGGAAAATCCCTATGAAATATTGTCTTTAATCACTAAAAATATAGATATAAAATATTTGTTATTTGATAGAACCCCTTTTAATTCTAGCAAAAAAGACATAATTGTTGTCCAGCACGTTCCTGAAAAGATATATCGGGCTGACTATCCAATGAAAATTTTATCTATAGAAATGTTAATTAAAAAACTATCACCAGATTGGGAGCTAGAAGAAATCATTAAGGGTAATAACGAAGATATTATTTATTATAAAAAAAATATGCTAGATCATAAAAATTTGATATTTAAAAGGAAAGTTTAACTTGATGAATCTAAGTTTAAAAAAATATTTATTAAATTTTTCATCATATTTAACTTATTTAATTCCATTTGCACTTTTAACAGGTCCATTTTTACCAGATTTATTCTTATCAGTCGTATGCTTAATCTTTATATTTATTTCAGTTAAAGAAAAAGAATTTAAATATTTTCAAAATAATTTCTTTTTATTTTTTTTGTTATTTGTATTTATTTTGTTAATAAGCTCATTGTCTTCAGCTAACATTTACTTTTCTCTCAAGACATCTTTGACATATTTTAGATTTGGCTTATTTTCTTTAGCAGTTTGGTTCCTAATAGAAAATAAAAAAAATTTTATTAAATATTTTACGATAATTTTTGTTATAACATTTACTATTGCATTATTTGATGGATATTTTCAATATTTTTATGGGCAGAGTATTTTTGGAATTTCTAATATAAATCACAATGTTAGATTAAATCTTATGCTAAATGATAAACTGATATTGGGTGGATATTTAGCTAGATTATTTCCATTATTAATGGCTCTAATAATTTATAATTATGACTCAAAAAATAAATATTATTATTTTTTTATTGGTATCCTAATTATTCTAACAGATTCATTGGTCTATATGACAGGAGAAAGAACTGCACTTGGATTAATGTTTCTGACAACGCTATTTATAATTTTTTTTATGAATAAGTTAAGAACTTTAAGAATATTAACCTTCTTTATATCCATGACTGTTATTATCTTAATATCTATCAGTAATCCAAGTATTAAAGAAAGAAATATAGATCAAACTTTTGACCAAATAGGAATACAAGGATCAGAAAAAAATCTATTTTCACCTGTCCATGATAGATATTATCGTGGAGCTTGGAATATGTTCATGCACTTTCCAATTTTAGGTGTAGGGCCAAATAACTTTAGAAATTTATGTGGAGAAAAAGAATATGCTGTTGTTGAAAGAATTGATTTTGCTTGTTCAACTCATCCACATAATACCTATATACAGCTGGCGGCTGAGACTGGAATAATTGGGCTATTAGCAATTTTAATAATATTGATTTATTTGTACATTAAAATTTTCAGACATTTTTTATCATTATTTAATAAATCAAAGTATGGATTAAGTGATTATCAAATATGTTTATTAGGATGCTTTTTTCTGACATTATGGCCTATTCTTCCAACACAAAATTTATTTAATAATTGGATCAATATTATCTATTATTTGCCTGTTGGGTTTTATTTACATTCTATTTATTCAAAAAAAAAGCTCACTGATGATACGAAAATAATATAAAAGAATTCATAATAGATAAAAAAGATAATTATATGTGGAATGAAAAAAAATCTAAAATACACGGTATTGGTATTATTGCGTCTGTCGATATAAAAAAAAATACAAAAATTATTCAATATATAGGAGATAAAATTACAAAAAAAGAGGGTGATATAAGGTCTGCGTTAAGAATTAAGAAATATTTAAATAGAAAGAATGAAGGCTCAGTTTATATATTTGAATTAAATAAAAAATACGATATTGATGGATCACCAATTTATAATAAGGCTAGGTATATCAATCATTCTTGTAACCCTAATTGTGAAGTAGATATTATTAAAAGCGAAATTTGGATCAGCTCAATAAAAAAAATTAATAAAGGTGAAGAATTAAATTACGACTATGGATACCCATTTGATGAAGATGATTACAATGATCATGTTTGTAAATGTGGCTCAATTAAATGTATTGGTTATATTATTTCACGAGATGATTGGCCTAAGTATAATAAATTTTTAAAAAAAAATAAAAAAAATGCTTAATAAAAAC
>MDTF01007099.1_pt1 | contig 11120 bp, 12 predicted proteins | sample 811191 | NCBI WGS metagenome assembly MDTF01 (sample SAMN05326649, study PRJNA326480) | marine metagenome | isolation source: seawater | place: Southern Ocean | collected 2011
AATTAATTTTATAGCAGCAATATTATAAAAAATTTAAAAAATTTTATTATTTCTATCAAAATCACCTAACTTATTTTGATAGAAATGCATTAGTGCTAAAAAAACAGGAAAGATTTTATATCTGTGTCTTTCATTAAAAACCAAAAGAACATACATAATAAATTTTATTGTTGAAATGCTATATCCAAAAATTTTATCTAGTAATGTTCCAATTTTTTTTATTAAAACTAATCTATATTTGTATTCGAAATACACTCTTCTATTGTCGAAATTTAAAAAACTTCTAGATATAGAATGATAAATCTTTAAATTTCTATCAACAATTAGACTTCCGTCGACGGTAAATATTCTTCTAGAAAATTCTATATCTTCTGGGCCGTAAAAAAAATCTCGATCAGAAAATCCAACTTTTTTTAGCCTAGAACACCTCATAATAGAGGCACATCCAGCAATTGAATCAGTTTTTTTTATACCAGAATATTTTTTATTATCTTTTAAGGCATGAGGGTAATCCCTCATATGTGTTTGAAATTTTAAACTATTACCTATTTTTGTCCCCATCCACCATATCAGTTTTCGATTACTTTTATAAAGAATTTTTGGACTAACACCTTGAACAGTCTTATTATCAAAATTTTTTATGATTTTTAAAAAGAATTTTTTAGGAACAAGCATATCGTTATCAATTCTTGCTACAAATTTAAAATCATTTGTAACAGCTAATTTATAACCTGGATTATGACCTAATCCACAACCTAAATTTTTGCTATTTTTTAATATAAATATCGATTTTTTTTTTAAAATTAGATTACTAATTTTATAATTAGCATTAATAATTGTTTTATTAAATTTACTATTGTAATTTTTACTGAGCCAAACATAAGTTTTATCAAAAATATAGTTTTTACTATTGTTGTCTATTAGGAATAATTTTTGATCAGGTTGTAATTGATTAATAATACTTTTTAGACAAATGATGGTATTTTTATAATCATTCCAAGTCAAAACTACAATCGCTAGGGTTTTTTTCATATTTCTTGTATGTATATAAAATAATGACACTAAATGAAACTTGAATATTAAAACCTATAAATAATATTAGTAATTGTTTATTACTTGGTTTTAAAAAAAATTCGTACAAATATTTATCTAGGGCAAATTTATATATCTTCCTCGTTATGGGAAGACCTGGACACACTATTATTGAAACAGGATATCTAAATATTTCAGTTTTAAGCATTGATTGCCTCAATGGTCCACGTGAAATAACTAAAGACAATATAAATAGTTTTAAATATTCTATAAATAATCAGGATGAATTTGTTAATAAGCTTGTCGAAATAGAAAAAATCAATAAAGAAAAATTAGCTGTAATTAAGTATAATATGAAAAAAAACTATTACAAATTTTACTGAAGCAAAATTTTATAATAAGTTTAAAAATTTAGTATATTTTTTTTTTAAAAATATAGATCACTTCATATACGAAAAGATTAGGAAATATTTTAGATAGTATTTTCTCTACATAATAAATTATCGAAAATTTTTTTCTCGCAGCTACGAATTCATATTTATCAAATTCCCAGTTTTTATTCCTATTCTCATTTATAAAATTAATAATTGAAAGGTAATTTGGTATCCATCTGTGTCTGTCGTGAATTTTTTTACTGTGAAAAATATATTTTTCACTAATCTCTCCCTTAAACATAAAACTCAGTCTAAATTTATAGTATCCCATATTCGGTAGGGCTATTGATATAATATTATTTGATTTTTCAAATAAATCTGCAAATATTTTGTGAATATTCTCCAAATGCTCAAGCACATCTAGTGCATTAATTATGTCAAATTTAGCACTTAAGTCAGGAAGGCCTTTCTCAAGATTGTAATTCAGTCTATTTTCTTTATAACCCTCATCATTAGGGTCGTAATCAATTCCATGATAGTCAAACTTACCCTTAAGATATTTTTTAAAGACCTCATCCCTGCAGCCTATATCTAGTATTTTCTCCCCATTGAGATTACCCAACTTATTTGCTACAAATTCATTTCTATTATATGAAAATTTCATTTATCAAAAAATACACATTAATTATTAAATTAATACTAAAAAATTTTTCCCCATTAAGAATATATCAAATATTGGAGATAAAAAAAATTTCTATAGAAGGAGACTCAATAGATTTAGGTGCAACTAATTCACCTAACAATATAACAAATTTTTTTTTAAAGAATAGTAGTCAAATTATTTACTTTGATAAATATAAAAATGATAAAGATGTGATGCAAATCGATCTTGAGAAATATCCTAATTTTATAGAAAAACAATTTAAAAATGTTTTTTTAATGAATGTTTTAGAACATATAAAAGAATATAAAAACTGCTTAAGAAATGTACATAGTTTACTTGGAAAAAATTCAAATTTTTATGGAACTACACCATTTCTTTTTAGAATTCACCCATCACCAAATGACTATTTTAGGTTTACTGGTCAACTTATTGAAGAAAACTTGATAGAGCTAGGCTTTAAGGATGTAAAAGTAATAACTTTAGGTACGGGAGTTTTTGTTTGCTTTTACACAATGATATATTTATTCACAAAAAAAATTCCATTTATTAATTTGTTCTTATTTTTTATATGTTTATTTTTTGATAAAATGATTGAATGCATCAAACCAAATTTTAAAGAAAATTATGCTTTGGGTTATTTTTTTTCAGGGAAAAAATAACTATATAAACTTTTTTAAAAAAACTTCAAATTTTCTACATTGATTAAATTCATTAAATCTATCAAGTTTTTTAAAGGCAAATTATGATTTAAGTTTAGTAAATTTAAAATTTTCAAAGATATGGATAATCTTTTTTGCTTAGTCTGTTTCTACTTGATTAGATATTTTCCCATAGATTACCCAACCTTGTAATTTGTTTTGAGAAATAAGATGAAAGTATAATTAAATTTTTCTCTAATCCTCCACGCTCTATGTTGGGTATAAAAAATAGTATATTTTCAATTTATTGCTAAAATTTATATTAAGATGTAAATATAAACAATGCTAGTATCAGTAATAATTCCTTATTTCAATGACGAGAAGAATATTAAAAATGCAATTAAGAGTGTCTTACAGCAAACATATAAAAAAATAGAAATAATAATTATCGATGATGAAAATTCTCCAAAGTCTGAAAAAATATTAATTAATTTAAAAAAGAAATTTAAAAAAATCAAAATTATCTCAACATTAAGAAGGGCAGGTGTTTCTGTAGCAAGAAATAAAGGTATAAAAAAAGCCAAAGGTGATTTTATTGCATTTCTTGATAGTGATGATCAATGGAAAAAAAACAAAATTATGGAACAATTAATGGTTATGAGGAAATATAAATTTGATGTTTGCTATACTAACTATGTAGCAGTAAACGATAATAATAAAATTCTTTATAAAGTAAATGTTCCAAAAACAATTTCTTATAAAGATTTATTAAGCGCATGCACTATATCTTGTTCATCAATATTAATAAAAAGAAAAATCTTAAAAAAATTTAAATTTAAAAATTTAAGAACAAAAGAAGATTATTTACTCTGGTTAGATTTATCCAAAAAAGGTTTTAAATTTATTGGTATAAACAAATTTCTATCTATTTACAGGGTGAGATCAAATACACTTTCTAGTTTGCATTTTAATAAAATTTACTCTGCTTTTAGGATATATTCTCATTATTTAAATTATAATCTTCTATCCTCAACTTTTTTTGTAGTAAGGCTTTATTTTAATGCCTGCAAAAAAAAATATATATAAGTATAAAACCAAAGAAATAAAAAAAATTTCCTTATTTAGTTTATTGTTAGTAAAAATATAATTTAGCTGTATATATAAATAAAATTACTAATGAATAATTTATCTCTAATATCATTTTTTATAATAGCATTGTTAGCTATAAATTTTGCTCTAGTTAAATCTAATTTGTTTTTAGAGCAAAACTCAGCAAATATACAAAAACATAAAAGGTTACTTTTAAAAAAAAACCAAAAAATACCTTTATCTGGTTCATTATATTTTTTAATATTTTTAATATTTTTATGCCAAAAACCTGAAAATTATTATTTAGTTTTGATAACAAGTTGCTTAATTATTCTTGGAATGATGGCTGATTCACGTGTTTTAGATTCACCCAATAAAAGATTTTTAATACAATTTATGTTAATTTTTAGTTTTGTATTATTTAATGCAAATCTTGACATTGTACTACGAATAGATTTTATAGATTTTTTTTTAAATAATAATGTATTTAGAATTTTTTTTGTTACCTTTTGTTTAATGATATTAATTAATGGATACAATTTCATTGATGGAACTAATTTATTAACTTCACTTAATTTGCTAATTGTGTCATATTTTTTATATTCTTTAATCAAGATATCCCCTGATTTTATTTTATATAACGAAATGAAAATATTAATATTTGCTTTAATAGTTTTTACGATTTTCAACTCTCTAGGAAAAAACTTTTTGGGTGATGGTGGAACTTATGGTATTAGCTTTTTTCTTGGTATAAGCTCTATATTAATAGCAAGATCAAATCCTAGTATTTCTCCATATTTTATTGCAAATATATTTTGGTACCCAGCTTTTGAAAATTTATTCACTATTTTAAGAAGATCATTTAATAGAAAAAAAAGTTTTAAACCAGATAATTACCATTTACACCAATTAATTTTCCTGAACTTGAGACTTAAATCGAAATTAATAAGAAGCTCTATGACAGGTGCCATTCTTAATCTTTACTTATTTATTATTTTAGTTTTATGTTTTAAAAATTATAGTGATACAGATTATCAATTATTTTTTTTATTTACTAATAGTTTGATTTATTTAATACTTTATTATGTGCTTTCAAAAAAAATAATTAAAGCAATATGAATATCGTAATTTTTTTAGGAGCTTTTTATTTGATCTTATTATCAGTATTGGGTTACGGTTTTTTATTTTTAAAAATATTTACCAATTCAGAAAATTACCCAACTAACCATGATATATATCTAAAGTATGTAGGTTTTCTTGGTTTGTCATTTTTAACATTTATATCTTACATTACTCATTTATTTGTAAACCATGGTTATTTTCACAATATAACTTTACACTTTATTGGTTTTATTTTTGGTATAATTTTTTTAATCAATAACAAAAAATTTATTAAATACATAATAATAATTTCATTTTTTGTCATTTGTTCATTATTTATATCTAAAGGTAACGAAGACCTTCCTTACTACCATTTACCTTATACAATTTATTTAATTGAACATAAAATAATTTTTGGCATGGGGCATTTGAATCATGGGTTTAATTTATTGTCATCAATTTTCTATTTGAATTCAATTTTTTACCTTCCATATATAAATCTATATTCATTTCACTTCTCACAATTATATTTTTTAATATTTTTTTCATTTTTTTTATTTAATGAGGTTTTTAAAAATAAAGATAATAAAAATTTTATTAAATTTTTGTACACATTTGCATTTATGTTCTTTGTTTTAAGTTTTAATAGAATTGCAGAATATGGAACCGATAAAGTGGGGCAACTTCTTGTTGTTATACTGGTTATGCATTTGTTTAATACACTTTATGAAAAAAAACAAATTGCAAAAGTAGAAATAGCTCTAATCTTTTCTTTATTTATTTATTTATTTACATTAAAGACATATTTTTTAACATACAGCCTTTTAATTGTTCCAATATTAATTCTTCAAAAAGATAAATTAGCTTTTTTGAAAAATATTACTTACAGCAAAATTTTTTTATATTCTTTTACTTTTTTATGTCTCTTGATCATCACAAACATTGTTGCTACAGGATGTTTAATATCACCAATAAAACAGTTATGTTTTGGGCCAGATAATTTGTTATGGGCAAGAAAGATTGAAAGTATCGGCTCATTAAATCTATGGGTTGAACAATGGGCAAAAGCTGGAGCTGGACCTAATTTCAGACATGACAACCCATCTCAATATATTCAATATTTTAACTGGGTTGGTGGTTGGGTTGATCGTTACTTTTTTAATAAGTTTACTGACACAATAGGAATTTTTCTTATAGTTTTATTGGTTTTATTTTTTTCTACTTATAAACTTGAAAATATAAATATTATTAAAAGATATAATAAACATTTTTACTTTGTATTTGCTATTTTCTTAATATTCTTTGTATGGTTTTTTAAACATCCCACATTAAGGTACGGTGGATATTCTATTTTTTTTTTGGTGCTTTCAATTCCAATATCTCTAGTTGTTGAAAAATTAAAAATTAAAATAAATTTTATCAAAAAATTAAAATATATGATTATAATTACGTTACTTGTATTTAATTTTAAAAATTTATCTAGAATTTATGATGAATTCCAAAGAGATGATATGTTCAAATACACTGACTTTCCCAATTATGCCATTCAATATAATAAATTTGATACAATAAAAACTGAAAGTGGTTTAGATCTCTATCAACCAACTAATGGAGCGTGTTGGGTCACGCCCGCTCCTTGTTATCGCGGCAATGATCTTTCTTTTTATAAAATTAATAACTATTATTTTATTAAGGGAAAATGATAATTAATTTATTAAGATTTATCATTAATAAATTTGATTTTTTTTATCAAAAAAAAATATTAAGGGTATTAAGTGAACATATTAAGAATAATGCTATCATTATTGATGTAGGTAGTCATCATGGTGAAACAATTAATCTAATGTTGCGTAATTTTGATATTAAAGAAATACACGGTTTTGAAGCCAGCCCCATAAATTTCAATATTCTAAAAAAAAAAATTGATAAAAAAAATGAAAAAATCATTATTAACAATATTGGTCTTGGAAAAATAAAGGAAGTAAAAACCTTTAATCAGGTTAAAGAGAGCTCCTCCTCTACATTTAATAAATTAAATACAGATTCAAAATATTATAAAAAAAAAAAACGTATTTTATCTCTTTTTAACTCTAAATTTTTTTATAAAGAGATTGATGTTAATGTTATGCGTCTTGACGAATATTTAATAAAAGCATCTATGCCTACTATTGATTTATTAAAAATTGATACTGAAGGTTTTGAGTTTAATGTATTAAAAGGAGCTGGTGAATATATTAAGAAGATTAACATTATTTATTTTGAACACCACTATGATAACATGATTATAAAAAATTATAAATTTAGTGATATAAATGATTATTTAATCAGAAATAACTTTAAAAAAATTTTCAAAATAAAAATGCCATTCAGAAAATCTTATGAATATATTTATATAAATCTAAAAATATGCTGAGTAGTTTATTCATAAACTTTGTCTCATATAAGATTTTATGGTTTTAATATGCACTTCTTCTTTCTTTCTACTTAAATTATTGCTAGATGTTTATTATACAAGATAATTATTTGTTAATAATAGTTAATTAAAATTGAATTTTATAAAATGCAAGACTTGACCCTAGTAATACCAGCAAAATATGAGAGTGAATCTTTACCTACTTTCTTGAGTGAAATTAAACATTTGAGTTTTAAAAAACTAGTGGTTTTGCAAGAGGATGATGTTGTAACAATTAATTCTATTAAAGAGTTTGATGATGTGGAAATTTTATATCAAACAGAAAAGGGGTATGGTTCAGCTCTATTAGAGGGTATAAAGTATACCTCTACTAGTTTTTTTTGTATTATTAATGCTGATGGGTCTATGAATCCTGGCTATCTTGATAAAATGTTATTATTAATAAAAAAAGATAATTTAGATTTTTTGTTTGCGAGCCGATACGAAATGCCAGGCGGCGGTAGTGATGATGATGATTTTATTACATCTTTTGGTAATTTTATATTTACAAAGATAGGAAATTTTTTTTTCTCATTAAAAATTACAGATATTTTATTCACATATGTTATGGGTAAAACTAAATCATTTAACGATCTAAAACTTAATTCAAAAGATTTTACTTTATGTGTTGAGTTTCCCATTAAATTAAATAGAAAAAAACTTCAATACACGACTATACCCTCTTATGAAAGAAGTAGAATTGGTGGTAAAAAAAAAGTAAATGTTTTTAAGGATGGACTTTTAATTTTATTAAAAATGATTAAGATGTTTTTTATTAGATGAACAAAAAAGCTTTAATTTTTGGTGTTACAGGACAGGATGGTTCATACCTTTCTGAACTTTTATTAAAAAAAGGCTATGTAGTACATGGTGTAAAAAGAAGATCTTCTTCACTTAATACGGGTCGTATTGATCATATTTATCAAGATCCGCACGAAGGAAAAATTAAATTTCTGTTACATTATGGAGATGTTACTGATGCAATCTCAGTATCTGGGTTGATTAAAAAAATTAAACCTGATGAAATATATAATTTAGCAGCTCAATCGCACGTCGCAGTCTCATTTGAAGTTCCGGAGTATACAGCTAATGCAGATGCGATAGGTGCTTTAAGAATTTTAGAAGCAATAAAGTTTCACGGTTTTGAAAATAAAACTAAATTTTATCAAGCAGGAACCTCGGAAATGTTTGGAAAAGTTCAGGAAATACCACAAAATGAAAAAACTCCTTTTTACCCAAGAAGCCCATATGCTGTTGCAAAAGTTTATGCACACTGGATAACCATAAATTATAGAGAGGCTTATGGAATTTTTGCATGTAATGGCATTTTATTTAACCATGAGAGTCCTGTACGAGGTGAAACTTTTGTAACTAAAAAAATAGTTAATGCTTTATGTAAAATTCAAAATGGCCAGCAAGATAAATTGTATCTTGGAAATATACAGTCCAAAAGAGACTGGGGACACGCAAGAGATTATGTTGATGCAATGTGGAGAATGTTACAAAAAAATAAACCAGCAGACTATGTAATTGCAACGGGAAAGCAATATTCAGTAAAAGAGTTCGTGAATTTAGTTTTAAAGGAACTTAAGATCCAATTTTATTGGAAAGGTGAAGGTATTAAATCTAAATGTTATGATAAAAAAGGAAATTGCATTATTGAGTGTCATAAAAATTATTTTAGGCCACTAGAAGTAGACACATTACTGGGAGATTCAGCAAAAGCACGAAAAGAATTAAAGTGGAAGCCAAAAACAAATATAAATGATTTAGTAAAAGAAATGGTTAATGCTGAGCTAAAAGTATTGATTTAGCATGATCAAATTGAACTCCAAAATTTATGTGGCAGGCCACAAAGGGTTAGTCGGTAGTGCAATTGTTAGAGAACTGAAAAAAAAAGGCTATACTAATATTATCACTACAAATAAAAAAAAACTTGATCTTACAAATCAATCCAAAGTATTAAAATTTTTACTTAATAAAAAACCTGATTTCATATTTATTGCAGCAGCTAAAGTTGGTGGTATTTTTGCAAATAATAGATTTAAAGCTGACTTTATATATGAAAACTTGGCCATACAAACAAATTTAATACATGGAGCTTTTTTAAGTGGAATTAAAAATTTAATATTTTTAGGTTCCAGCTGTGTTTATCCAAGGAATTGCAAACAACCAATTAAAGAAAGTTATCTTTTAACAGGAGAATTAGAAAGTACGAATGATGCTTATGCTATTGCAAAAATTGCAGGCATCAAGATGTGTCAAAGTTATAATGAACAGTATAAAACTAACTATGTTTGCTTGATGCCCACAAACAGCTTTGGACCTAATGATAAGTACTCAAATTTAGACTCTCATTTTATTCCTGCTCTAATAAAAAAAATTCACAAATTAAAAGATAGTAAAACAAGCCAACTTTTACTATGGGGAAATGGTAAGGCCAAACGAGAAATTATTCACGTTGATCATATAGCAAATGCATGCGTTTTTTTTATGAAAAAAAATACAAAACATTCTCTTATAAATATAGGATCAGGAAAAGAGCACTCAATAGAGTATTATGCAAAATTATTTTTAAAGGTAATAAAACCTAATAAAAAAATATTTATAAAATATGATAAATCTAAACCAAATGGCTCACCCAGAAAAATTATGGATATAGCATTAGCAAAAAAATATAACTGGAAACCTAAGATAAATTTAAAAAAAGATATACTCAATACGTATAAATCGTTTTTAAAAGAAATGAAATTATGAAAAAAATAATTGTAATAACAGGAGGAGCTGGATTTGTTGGGTCTAATCTAATTTCTTTACTATTAAAGAAAACTAATTTTACAATAATAAGTATAGATAACTATTCTACTGGATCAAAAAAAAATCATATAAAAGACAAAAGAATTAAATATATAAACTCTCATACAAAAAATATTTCTAGAGTCTTAGATAAATATAAAAATAAAATAAATTCAATTTTTCATTTCGGTGAATTTGCAAGAATTTATCAAAGTTTTTTAAAAATGAATGAATGTATAAATTCTAATACAATAGGATCTCATGAGGTATTTAACTTTTGTTTGTCTAACAAAATCAAATTAATTTATTCCGCAACATCAGCAACCATTGGTAATAAAGGGCATGATAAGAATTTATCACCATATGCTTTTACTAAGGCAAAAAACCTTGAAATGCTGGAAAACTTAAAACGTTGGTACAATTTAAAATTCGAAATAATATACTTTTACAATGTATATGGCCCAAAACAGATTAGTAAGGGTAGTATGGCAACGGTAATAGGAATATTTGAAGATCAATATAGAAATAATAAATTTTTGACGGTAGTTAAACCCGGAACACAATCAAGAAGATTTACGCATATAGATGATACTATTAATACATGTTTTTATGCATGGAAAAAAAATAAATGTAGACACTATAGTATTTCAAATAAAAAAAGTTACACAATCCTTGAGGTTGCAAAAATGTTTAATTCTAAGGTTAAGTTTCTTTCCTCAAGAAGGGGAGAGAGGTTTGCCTCTGCGTTAACTAGTTTAAATCTTTCAAATAAGGTTTTTAAGCAATTTGGAAAAATTAAACTCACGGATTACATAAGAAACATAGTCAAAAACACTCAAAACTAAAAATTTCATTGTTTACAATATTTATCAATTAGGTATAACACTACCGCCGGTGATTATTGCGAAGGAGTTATACCCGATCCCATTCCGAACTCGGAAGTCAAGCCCTTCAGCGCCAATGGTACTTTGTCT
>MDTF01004887.1_pt1 | contig 11118 bp, 9 predicted proteins | sample 811191 | NCBI WGS metagenome assembly MDTF01 (sample SAMN05326649, study PRJNA326480) | marine metagenome | isolation source: seawater | place: Southern Ocean | collected 2011
AAGGATTTTTTCAACAAGTTCTTCAATTTGATTAACCTCAAATGTATTTCCAAAAATATTTCTCATATTTATCTCTGTTGAATACTTAAATTTTTTTTTGTTTCTTTGATAAATAAATATTTCATTCTTTTTTTCATACAGCTTCATTGAAATAAAAACATTTTTAAAAAAAATTAATGTCTTAAGATAATTTTTTAAAATCAATCATTGTTATTTATTTTTCTACTTTAAATATAGATTATCAATTATGTTGCCTTTTGCTTTTTTTTTAAGATGAACTTCTCCTAAGTGACAAACAATAGAGCCTTTTATATCTTCTCTTGATTTATAAAATATTACTTTTTTATCTTTGGAAAAAACTTTTTTATTTATTTGAGTGCAAAGCAAGGGTTGATTCTTATTTCTAAAAACTAAATTATTCTTCATTTTTTTCATAATTTTTTTTTTATTAATCTGAACAGAGTATTTAAATTTTTGATATTTATTTAAAACACCTTTTAAAGAACAAATGGCATGATATGGCCCCGTCATTTTTTTTTCTAGGTGATTAAATAAATTTAAATTAAATAGTGTAATATATTTTTTAGGTAATTTATTAAAAGCAATAAAAGCCCCTCCTGTTAACCCAAATAAACCCTTGCAGGAACTATAACCTATTACATCGGCTAGCTTATGATTTTTTTCCAATCCTATTGAAGCAGTCGCATCAATAGCTAATTTCGATTTTAATCTTTTTTTTAAAATATATAATTCTTCTATTGGCACTTTTAATCCTATGCTAGTTTCAACGTAGCAACCTACAACCCAATCAAATTTTTTATTTATCTTATCAAGCTTATCCCAGTCAACATATTCAATTTTTTTAATTTTTTTATAGTATTTTTTTGATGCTAGACTCATATCATGCAATCTATCTGAATAAATTCCAGTTTTTATTATTAATACTTTTCCATATAAAAAATTAGAAACCATTATCTCTAGGGCAAAGCTCGCCGCTCCCTGTAATCGCACTATTTGGTTATGCCCTGAAATTTTTTTAAGTTTATTAAGAACTTGTTTTTCAATCTTGTCATAACTTTCGTCTCCTCTTCCAAAGGATGGCTCAAGACCAATTATATTTTCAGTTAAAAGGCTAGCAGGACCAGGAGTCAAAAGTACTTTTTTTGAATTTTGTGATTTTACAAATTGATCTATTTTTTTTTTTTCTAAATTCATTCTATTTAACAAAGTTTTTAAAAATTTTTTTATAATTTATCATTTTTTTTTGTGGTCTTGATAAATTTGATCTACTTCCTCTTGAACATATTATTTCTAAAAATGAACTATCCTTATATTTAAGAATCTTATTTATTGTGCTAACTAAATCTTTATTATTTTTAACTACAAAACTATATTTGTACCCTAGCGATTTTGCAACTTTACAATACTCAACACCATGAGATGCTGTTTTCTGGCCACCAACAGAATCGTGTGAATTGTTGTTAAAAACAATGTGAATCATATTTTTAATTTTTGCACTAGTGGCTAATGCACCCAAATGCATAGTAATTGCACCATCTCCATCTAAGCATATTACTTTTAAATTTTTTTTTTTAATAGCTAAACCTGAGGCAATTGAAATTGCATGCCCCATACCACCAACACACATAAAAGTATTTTTCTCTGTGTTAGATCTTACATTAATTTCATTTAATTCTCTTGATAACATTCCTGTGGTAGATACTCTTGGAAATTTTTTTGGTAATTCGTTAATTAGTGTTGTTAATGCGTCTTCTCTTGTAAATAGTTTTTTATATTTTCTATCTACTTTGTTAATTTTACTTTTAGAAAAAGTATTCTTTCTAACTAACAGCGCCATAGGCTTTAATAATTTTTGTGATTTTTTTTTTAATGATGTAAATACATTATTAAAATTTGAATTATGGTTTATAATTTTATAGCTTATATTCATTGTCTTTAACATTTGTTGAGTAATTAATCCTTGCTCTTTATGTTGTGGTTCATCCCTAATCTGTTTTAATTTTACAGTCTCTCCCCTCCAACCAATAATTAAAATCATTGGTATTTTATAGACCTTACTACTTGCTAGTGAAATTAATGGATTAACTGCATTTCCAAGTCCAGAATTTTGTAGATATACTACAGGTATTTTTCCAGTTGCTAGATAATATCCAATTGCAAGTCCTATGGAAGATCCTTCATTTGCTGCAACTATATGTTTCTCTTTATAAATATCCTCAAATTTAAAACATAAATCTTTAAATAATGAGTCTGGTACCCCAGAAATAAAATCAATTTTGTTTTTTTTTAAAACTGAAATAATTTCGTTTAACTCTATCATGACTTTTATTTTGTGCCTGGTATTAACTCTAAAATATCTTTTATACTCATTAATTTGCTGTCAATTTCTAAGGATCTTTTGTTTTTTAATATACTTAATACGGTCTTTTCCATTGCTGGATGAGACGCTCTCAATAGATGGTTTGCGTAAATAACAATATTAAATCCATTATCAATTAATTGGCTTTCTTTAACACTATTATAACTTGAGGGCACGGCTATCAAGGGAACATCAGGAAAATTTTTCTTGAATAGATTTGAAAATTTGAATATTTCAGCCGGTGTTTTTTGCTTGCTATGTATCATAATCCCATCTGCACCTGCAGATAAGTATTCGCTAGCTCTTTTGTATGCATCAGAGACTGGTTTATTCAAAATTAAACTTTCAATTCTTGCAATAATCATAAATTCAGAATCACTTACATTTTTTCCAATTTTAATTTTTTTAACAAAGGATTTAATACTGTCTTGCTCTTGCTTGACATCAACACCAAATAAAGAATTTTTCTTTAATCCTTTTTTATCTTCAACAATGACAGCTGAAACTCCAGCTCTTTGAATTGTTTTAATATTTATTTCAAAATGTTCTGGTTTTCCTCCAGTATCTACATCCATTATAAGAGGCTTTGATGTTACGTCAAAAATTTCGTTAATATTTGATAATCGTTGATTTATTTCAAGAACTTCAATATCTGGTTTTCCTTTAAGGGTAGAATCGGTAAGTGAACTTGACCAAAAGCCATCAAATTCATTTTTAGTTCCATCTTTATTTAATATAAAAGTATTTTCTGCAATCAGGGCTGCTAAAGGACTATGTGTTTCAATTATTCTACAAAATTTCTTATGATTTAACATTCTTTTTAAAGATGACATTCTATTCATTGGCATCATATTTTGATTAAACATTCTCTGACTTAATCCTGAGCTTGAAATATTTTTTGTATGAGAAATTTCAATTAGTTTGCCACCAATTTGCTTTAGAGATTTTATTGTTTCCATTCTAAGCTCTGGCTCATTTTTAATCCAATCGTCACCATGAACCATGAAGTCTGGTTTTATCTTTTTAATATTATTAGAATAACTCCACTCATTTTGAGGAATTACTTTAAAAACCCCATTTATATTTTCTAAGATTTTTTTTCGATTATTGTAAGTTATTAAAGGTAGCCTTTTTTTTTCAAGTATAGCCTTGTCTGTATACAGACCAACAATAAGATTACCGTATTTCTTTGCGTTATTGATTAAATTGATATGTCCATGGTGTAAAATATCAATAGATAATCCCACATAAACTTTTTTATTTTTTATTTTTTTCATGGTTTTTTGCTGCTAATTTTCTAATTAACGAACTACTTATGTTTTTTGTCCTGTTAAAAGAAATTGATTTTACTTTAAATTTTCTCTTACTGTAATCACTTCCACTTATAACAATATCTATCTTATTTGCTGTTAAAAAATAATCATTAATTATGAACTTTGAAGGTATAACCTTTTCTACATACTTAATAGATTTTAATATTTCAGCTCTAAATTGAAACTTAATTTCTGGTACAATATTTTTGGATTTGGATAGTTCTTTGTCTGACGTTAGGGCAACAATAACTTTACCATATTTGCTCGCTTTTTTAAGGATCCTAATATGTCCATGGTGAATTAAGCTTGCTGACATGTCAACTAAAATATTTTTTCTACGATGCATTAATCTTTAGTAATTCAAAGATATGAGATGGTCAAGAATTTAGTATAAATATATTAATTAATCATTAAAAATAATATTTCTAATTTTATTAATTATTTTAATAATGAATAAAAAAAATAGAAAAATTATATTTTGACCATTATCATATCTTATTTTCATTTCATAAAAGTAAGTTTTATAAAATGGTACAGCTGAGGAAATTCCATTTAAATCAAACTCCCCTATAACTTCATTTTTTTTGGTAGATTTACCAATCATTTTCTTTTGTACTATAAGTCTATAAAAATAATCATAATCAGAACAATAATCATAACTGGAATTATAAAGACCAACTTTTTTTTGAACACTTTTTTTAATAAAGAAACTACATGAATGTGATGGGTAAATATTAAATCTATAGTAAATTTTATCAGGTTCAAATTTGTAAAAAACTTTTTTTTTTTTTACAGCACCAAATAAAAAATCAATTTTATTATTTATGAAATATTTAGATATAATCCCAATTGAATCCTTATAAAAAAAATCTTTTGAATTCAAAATTCCAATAATATCACCTCTAGCAAATTTTACTCCAAGATTGAGAGCTTCCCATAAATTATTATCTTTTTTAGATACCCAGAAATCAATTTTATTCTCATAACTTTTTATTTTCTCTAAAGTTCCATCATTAGATTTTCCGTCAATAATTATATATTCAATATTTTTATATGGTTGGTTAATTACACTTTTTATTGTTCTTATAATATTTTTATTATCATTTTTAACTACAGTAATAATGGTTATGAGTGGTTTACTTTTGGTATTTTTTTTAAAAATATTTTTTGTTCTTAGGCCACCACATTCAATAGGTTTTGTTATAATTGAATTCTTTATATTATAAATATTTTCTTTTTTATTTAAAAAGTATTTCATTAATTTATTAATTTATTAATTTATTAATTATATATTTAAAAAAATTTTTTCATATTTATCTTTGTTTGCTACAATGGAAAATCTATTTAAATCTTTTTGTCCCAAAATTGCTTTTCTTCTTAAAATTTTAGGATTTTTAAAAAAAAATTCAATTTTGGTTGTTAAATCTGTTATATCATTATTTTTAAATATATATCCGTACTTACCATTATTTAAAATTTCACCTATTCCACCATAGCTGTTAGAACAAATAACTGGTATCCCAAAACTTAATGCCTCAACAACTACATTTGGAAAACCTTCAAATAAAGATGAATTAATAAAAAGATCACTTTTTTTAAAATATTGATCTACATTTTTTTTTGCACCTAGAAAAATAATTTGTTTATTTAGTTTTTTCTCTTTAACTTGTCTTTTCAAATTATCTTTTTCCGGTCCATCTCCAATTATTAAAAGTCTAAAATTTTTGGATTTAATATTTGATAGAGCCTCTATTAAAGTATTAAAACCTTTCTCTCTCGAAAGTCTTCCTACAGTTAATAGATCAAAAACTTTATTTTTATATTTAAACTTTTTATTAAAATTTTTTCTTGAAAAAGAAGGTGGGTATATGCCTTTTGTTTTTAATCCATAAAAATCAGATAAATCTTTTGCAGTTTTGTTAGAATTTGCAATAATTAAATCAGCTTTTTTATAGACGATCTTTAATAAAAATTTAATAATCATTTTTTTTATAAAATCGATAAAATTAAAATAAATACTTAGCTCTTGAAAGGGGGTTCTTTCTACAAAAATAAATTTTAATAATTCGTTCTTTTTTTGAAATAAAGCAACAAGAGCATTACAATAAAAAAGATTCGATATTAATATGCTTTTTTCATGTTTTTTTTTATTTAAAATTTTTTTTATTTCTCTTTGAGCAAAAATAATTTTTTTTACTTTTATCTCATAAATAAAATCACAATATTTCTTTAATTCTTTAGAGTAGTAACAATTATTTAGGCAAATAATAAAAATATTAAATTTCTTTTTATCTAAATTTTTACAAAGTGTAGAGATAGATTTTCCGGCACCACCTAAAACAAATTGTGGTAGTAAAAAAAAAACATTAATCTTATTCATTATTTAAATATTTAAATATATCCAATATTTTAGTTTCTTTAAATAATTTTTTATTACTAAACTTTTTAATCAATATATTGTGATTAACTAACATTACAGCTAAATCTATTTTTTTATTATTGAATTGACAGTTTTTTTTAATATTAAATTTTTTTGCTACAGATTTGTCTAAAATTGGATCATAAGCAATTATGTCTAGTTTTTGATTTTTTTTTAATTTTTGGTAAATTGAGAATGGTATTGAATTTCTTATATCAGATACTTCTGCTTTATATGATATTCCAGCTAGTACTATTTTAGGCTTATTTTTTTTAATTTTTTTAATCTCATTATAGATTTTTTTTATTACATATTTTTCCATATTATTATTTACAGTTCGTCCAGAAAGTAAAAAGGAAGCCTCTAGATTTCTTTTTTTTGCAGCAAAATATAAATAGTATGGATCAACAGGTAAGCAATGTCCCCCAACTAAACCCGGGCTAAATTTTAAAAAATTCCATTTTGTTGAAGCTAAATCTATAACGTTAAAAAAATTAATATCTAATTTATTTGATATTTGAAAAATCTCATTCATAAATGCAATATTTATATCTCTTTGAACATTTTCAATAACTTTTGAAAACTCTGCTTCTTCTAATGATTCTGTGTAAAAAATTTTTTTTGTGAGGTTCTTATATATTTTTTCAACTTTATATTTAACTTCTTTATTATTTCTATTAATTGCAACTATCTTGTTAATTTTTTGTATTGTTTTATTTTTATCACCTGGACTTATTCTCTCTGGGCTATATCCTGTCCAAAAATCTTTATTATTTTTTAATTTACTTTTTTTTTCTAAAATATTCTTAATTAAATATTTTGTAACTCCAGGGTACACGGTAGATTCAAAAAAAATTATATCTTTTTTTTTAATATATTTCGTAATTAAATCCGAAACTTCTCTCAGCGGTTTTAAATTTGGTTTTTTATTTTGAAAAACTGGTGTTGGAACACAAATAATAAAAAAATTACAATCTTTTAAGTCTTTGTCGTTGAACGAAAATACTGATTCATTTTTCAATACAAGATCATTTTTTGAGAATTCATTATTTCTATCATGTTTATTTTTTAATTCATTTATTCGTTCTTTATTTATGTCATAACCTATTGTTTTGAATTTTTTATTCAAAATATTAAAAATTGGCATACCCACGTAACCAAGACCTAATACACAGGGTAAAATTTTTTTATTTATCATATTATTTAAATAAACTTTTTGATCATATCCTTATAAAGATCAACATATTTTTTTGTGACTTTAGATTATTTATCTCTTCTAACTCGTATTTATATCCATTTTCTTTTTAAATTTAATATTGTTATATTTTATATTTTTAAAAATTAGTTTTCTAAAGTGATAACTTTATCACATTCTTTTAATATATTTAGGTTGTGTGAAATTAAAATTATAGTTACATCCTTAATTGAAAATAGATTTTTAATTATTTGTTCTTCATTTTCTTTGTCTAGTGCGCTTGTTGGCTCATCTAGAACTAATATTGATGGATTTAAGTAAAGTGATCTTGCTATTCCAATTCTTTGTAATTGCCCACCTGAAATTCTAGAACCATTTTGACCTATTAATGTTTCTAACTTTTTATCTTGTTTAAAAATAAAATCCTCTAATTCAGCCATTTTTATTACTTTTGATAAGTTTTTTTCATCAATATCTTTTTCATTAACACCAAAACATATGTTTTTTTTAATAGTATCATCTAAGAGATTTATTGATTGAGGCACATACCCTATATTTTTTTGCCAACCTTTTAAGTTGTTAAAGATATTAACTTTATCACACAATAAATTTCCATTTTCTGGTGTTAACAACCCTAGAAACAATGAAAGTAAGGTTGATTTTCCTGAGCCAGATACTCCAGTTATTCCCAACTTTTGATTTTTTTTTATTTTAAAATCTATTTTTTTAAGTATGAAATTTTCTGTATTTGGATATTTAAAACTAATATTTTTAAATTCTATTGAGTCATTAAAAGACATTTTTTGTGGTTTACTTTTTTTAAAACTTTGATTTTCATTATCTTTATTTTTAATATCATTAAAAATGTTATAAATATTTTCCACAGCGACGTAATGAAATTTATATTGATTGACTGCCATTAATATACTTCCAGTCGATGGAATAAATCTCATTAAAGATACAACTAATAATGTTATTAATGGTAGTATGCTCTCAAAGCCTTGGTTTGTTTGAAAAAGAAGATAAAAAATTAGAACAATTGAAATTACTGAAAAGGTTTCTAATAAGATTTTAGGTGTACGGTTAATAAATGTTGCAATCATCTCGTGGTGTAATGCTCTATAATTACTTTCCTTAAAATAATCTAAAGTCAGTTTTTCACCTCCAATCATTTTTATGAATTTTATTAAAGAGAAGCTTTCTTGAAGATATTTTAATTTTAAAACTCTATGTTCTTTAGCAATTACACCTCTTAATTTCAATCTTTTTTTAAAAAAATTAAGAAAGAAAATTATTGGAAGTGAAAATGTAACAAATAGTATAAGTAAAATTTTTATACTTACAAAAAACAACATTGCTAATAACATAATAATTATAAATAAATCTTTAAAAATATTAAAAACACTTAATATTACTGAACTAGATCTTTTAACATCATCAACATTTTGAATAAGTTTAGATTGGTTATTACTGATATGGAAAAGTAGATCTTGTTTTAAATAATACGAAAAAACTTTATTTGAATGCTCTATATTTATTTTTTTAATTGTAAGAACTTCAACGTAGTTAAAAAATAAATTATAAAACCCCTTAAATATAAAAATAATTAAAATTATTATTAACCCATAAAATGATCTTTCTTCAATTGATAAATTATTAACCAAATTATATAAAGTATCATTATTAATAAATTCTAAAATTTTATTAGGGTCAATAACAGAAAGAATATAAACAGGTATTGATCCAATAGAAATTGTTTCTAAAAAAATAAGAGGTAATGAAATAAAAAAAAGTATAAAAATTTTTTGTTTCTGTGAATTATCTAATATGTAAAATATTTTTTTAATCATATTTAATTATTGAATATATCCTTTTGAAAAAAAATAGTATTGAATTTGACCTATTCGTAATATTTTTGTCATAATTATAAAAACTAATATTAGCTTTGTTATTTAAATTTAAAGAAAATTTCACTTTAAAAACATTTTTCTATAATTTTTTTTACTTTTTAATTCTTAATTTTCTCATATTTATTGAAAATTGGCAAAAAATTTTTTTGAAAAATTGCATCTTGTGTTAAGTCTACTTTTTTACTAAATTTTTTTGTAATTTCATGAACAAAATCATTCTCACTTAAAGAATCTTGAAATATTTTACCTTTTTTAACATCGACTGATAGATAATAATTTGGTCTTGAAAATTTATCTTTTTTTATGTGTGAGTTTTTGAAAACCATTAGATAAAATAATTTTTTTGCAGTTAAAATTTGTTTTTTTGTCAATTTGACTTGAATGTTTTGGTTACTTAATTTTTTTATGTAATCTTTCTTATTTATAGAATCGTGTGTTATTCCAAATTTTGAATAAAAATGTTCACCTGCTAAAAGAGGTTTTTTTCCAAAACAGGCAGCCTCAAGACCAATGGTTCCCCTCCCAGTTACAATCAGGTCTGAGATTTTTATTAATGAAAATGAATTAAATTTATTTGGACAAATGACAATGTTTTTACTATTTATATTCTTTAACAATTTATAAATTAAATTTTCTTCTTTATATCTAAAGCTAGATGGATGAATTTTAATGATCCATAATGAAGTTTGATCTTTTTTCGCAAATATAATTGTTTTTTTAAATTGCTCATAATAATCGTCAAAAACTAATCTTCCAGCTATATGATTTGCATCTGAAAAACAATGAGGAGCAAAAAAAACTATTCTTTTAAAACTTTTTTTATTAAAATTGAAAATTTTTAAAAGACCATCTTTATCGATATTTTTTTTTTTATAAAAAGATTCTTTTGTTGCACTAAATTTTATTTTTCCAGAATATCTATTTTTAATCATTATATTAAATTTTTTAATCCAATCTTTATCAAAGATTTTTTTGTCTTTTAAATATTCAAGATCGAAGTGAGTCTCATGATGCATTGCTTGGTATAATTTTGTGTAAATTCTTAATCTGCTGCTAAGAATATTAATAACTTTTATATTTTTTTTTAAAGCTATTCTCATTCCAATTGCAGGGTTGGATGCATATGCGTGCGAACTTGCAATAATATAATTATAATTCTCTTTAGAAATTATCTTATTTAAAAAATTAATTTTAAAAATTGAGATATAAAGTAATTTTAAAAAATCTCTATTCAATATTGATTTATTTAAAAAATTTAGCTCATATCTTATATAATTATCATAAATTATATCACCAAAATAAATGCCCTTTAGCATGAAATTATTTATAAACCATGATTTACCAAAAAAAATAATTTTACTAAAACTATAGAAAAAATCAAAAGTTGTTAAAAGCATCAAATTAATATTATTAAGATTATCCTTAATATTAATATTAAAATTTTTATCAATTCCGAAAGATTTAAAAATTTTAAACATTTCATTTTTTTTCGTCTTGCTAAAAAGCAGATCTATATCAAATGAGTATTCCTTATTTAATATATAAGAAAACAGTGAGTTCATAATCGCAGTTGATGCTAGGCCCCTGTCAATTAAAAGAATATTTTTTTTTGAATTCCTAAAGCGTATGTTAAAATGATTACTTTTTATTAAATTTTTTAAAACTTTTGCATTCACTGTTATTTATAAATAGTTATATTTTTTTTAGGTTTAAAATGAGCTTTAAGAAAAAATTAATATATCATTTTTCTTTATAAGTAAAAAAAATATAAAAAAACCCCGGTTGTTTAGACCGGGGTTATAAAATAAAATATCAGTTATCTATTAAATCACTTAAAAATTTTTTTCAGTGCATAAATCAAGCCAATTGAGCTATTAGTACTGGTCAGCTACACGCATTAC
>MDTF01011793.1_pt1 | contig 11113 bp, 10 predicted proteins | sample 811191 | NCBI WGS metagenome assembly MDTF01 (sample SAMN05326649, study PRJNA326480) | marine metagenome | isolation source: seawater | place: Southern Ocean | collected 2011
GTCATTTACTGAAATGAGCAGGTTGTTTGTTGATGCAACATATTCTTCATAAGCAGGCATAATAATGTTGTCGGCATAATTGTTTAACAATTCAGACCTGTCAAAATTTGTGCTGCTGTTGTTGTCACTGTTCGTTCCACAGCTTGTAATTGCAACTGATGCAGCTGCTACTATTAATAAATTAAAGGCAGAACGACTAACGAGTCGTTCTGCCTTCGCAAAGGTACTTTTGTTGATAAACATCAAAATCATATCTTTAATTAAGTTTGTTTTATAATGCTTCTGCATCAGAAGAAGAGATTCCCAAGTAACTAGCCAATTGTGCTCTAGCATCGATTAAAGATACTGTTGTTACATTGTAAAAGTTGTCTCCGATGGTGCTTAAAATCGAATTTGCATCTGTCAAATTCACCATGGTGTTTTCTCCATAAGGAAGTGACATGATAAAAGCTTTTGCTTCAGACAACTCATGATTTCTTATAGCATCATCACCAATGTTTTCAATTGCTCCATTAATGTAGTGAATAGCAATTGCTCCAGAAACAAGCTCAAGTTCTTCACGAATAATTTGTATTTGTGAATCTCTTAAAGTTAACATGTCAGAAGAAATAGCTGCTCTTCCAGTTCTAAAAGCAAGGTCAATCACCTCCATTGAATTTTTTGAGTTCAAATTAATGTCTGTAGAATACTTCAACCAAAATCTATCGTTGTTGATGCAGTCAGAAATGGATGTGAAATATCCGTAAGCTTCATCCCAATGATGTTCCATTGATGTGTAATAGTCCTCCGCACTTGGGTCTGCATCATCGTTTGCTACGTTCATTTTCCCCTCACCTAGATAAACCTGTGAGATGTTGTAGTAGAAGCAAGCTCCCATGAGACCTTTTTCAATAAGTTGAGTCCACTCATGACCCATCGCGTTTTGCATGTATGATTTTGCTCCATCATTTGAAGTAACTACACCCGCTCCTTCGAGCTCTCCATTGGAAGCAGAACCTAACTCGTTCATCCAGCCTTCGAACTGAGCAACAATTTCTGCGTCACCACCGACAGTCTTACTTCTAAGCTGCTTGGATGAACCTGTCATTACTAAGTTGTCACAATCTTCCCATGTGTATGAATCATTTCCGTACATGCTTATGAGTGTTGCTCCATCAACAACTGCACCTGAATTAGATGTCTTCATGTACGTAGTCATTTCTGACAACATGTTTAATCTCTGGTGTTGTCCTGAAAAGCCTACAGTACTGAATCCGTTTTCATCAACAAAAGTGTAGTCAGCTGGTACGTCTACATCGTAACTACATGTACCATCATCAATATCAGCTTTCTCGTCATAGTTTGAAGCAGTAGGATCTGTACAGCCTTCAGTTTCACGGTTACAAGAAGTGAAAAAAGTCATGGTTAAACCCATTAAAACAACTCCCATCAAAGTGTCTTTTCTTAAATTCATATTAAATTTATTTGTGTTAATTTCCTGCAAATATATGCCTGCTAATTAAGTTGAGACAATACCCTTTTTGTGGTATTTATAACGATTCTAAATAAGAAAAAACAGTCATCCATCTTTATTTGTGCTACCAAACAAGTCAAAGCATTCATAATTAAACTTTAAAAAAATAAAAAACAAAGAATTTGTTTAAAGTAGTATTAATTGAAGACAGCAATGTACTTTTGTGCCTCAATTCAGGAGGTGTGGCAGAGTGGTCGAATGCACTGGTCTTGAAAACCAGCGTACTGCAAGGTACCGGGGGTTCGAATCCCTCCGCCTCCGCAAAAATAAAAACCCATACAACAATTGTGTGGGTTTTTTTTGTTTTGTTTCTGTCGGCAACTATCTCTTTATTGACTGATATGGCAAAGCCCCCAATCAAATCTAAGCTGATTCATTCAGCGTTGTCATTTGATTATATTCCCTGCATCCTGATTTTAATCAAGATTTGCGGTGTCGCATTTTTTACTTTGTAAAACCTACCTTTGTGACATGAGAAAAATCATTCTTTTATTCATTGTGGGTCTTGTATGTCAGAATGTATTTTCTCAAACATCTTTGACAACTAACATTCTCAAGTACAAGCTCTCCGACGGTTCAGCTTACGTTGATGTATGTGTTGAGATTGATTCAGACAGAATGGAAATGGAATTGATTGACTCTGTCTGGTTTTCTCATATTGAAATCGTAATTGCTGCTGAAAAAGCTGGTGATATTTCAGTTGTTAGAAAAGTAAATTTAGAAGGCCCATCTACAAGTGATTCCTTAATGGCACATACGGGATCCCATTTCCATCTTGAGAGAATTAAATTGACACACGGAAATTACTTAATCACGACTGAAATAGATGGTGAAACCATTGTTGATGAAGTTGCAATTAGCTTTGGTGATCGCCCTGAAATTTCTGACATTATGCTTGTTGAAGCATACTCAAAAGTGACACCGGGTGAATTAAGTGATATTTCACGATCCGGAATGAATCTGGTTCCTCTCGTAGACACAAGAATTGCTCCTACAGCTTATCTGGCAAGGTTCTATGTTGAACTTTACAACATTGAACAAGTTGTAGGTACTGACTCTTTGTTTTTAATGTCTTTCGGATTTACAGGTGCCGATGGTCGGCTATCCCCTAACCATACAAGACATCTTCGCCTGAAAGCAGCGTCTGTGATTCCTGTTTTTGAAACACTGCCTGTTGATCAAGCTGTGCCTCCTATTCATGGAGGGTTTTTAACGGTACTACTGAAGACGAAAGATGGCAATGAAATTACCCGTCTCAATTATCCTGTTTCACGTTGGACTCCTGACAACTCTATTCCACTCTCAGATGGTACTTTACTGCCTTTTGCTGAAAATTGGACGGACATTAACAAGTTATATAGACATCTAGAAGACCACCTCCCTCTAGGTTCACCTTCACAACAGAATACCATTTTAAAAATACTTAAAGACACCGATGACATTGATATGATGAAGGGGTTTTTAGAGCAGTTTTGGGTGAAAAGAAACCCTGAAAATCCACAAATAGCTTGGGAGAAATTTTCATATGAGGTCATGGTTGTCGACAGTATATTTGGAGGATGTAGAAGCGATCATGGAGCAGATACAGACCAGGGTTATGTTTATCTTAAATATGGAAGGCCCAACACCATTGTCTCACGTCTTAATGGCACAGACTATTACCCATATGAAATCTGGCATTATCATCACACGTTAGGACTTTCCAACCGCCGTTTTCTTTTTTATGCTCCTCACGTTGTCAGTGAATGCCTAGAAATACTTCACTCTGACATTCGCGGAGAAATTAGGAATGACGATTGGATCAATGTCTTAAAATCTCGTGAAAACAGGTTGAGGGTTTCAGAGTCACAAATTAACCGCTTGAATCCTCGAGACACTCATTCTCGAGAAGAACCCGAAGAATTGTTTTATAGCCCCAGATGACAACATCAGTCGTAATATTAAATTGGAATGGAGTTGCTCATCTCAACACCTATCTGCCCTCTGTTGTTGAATCTGCTGTTTCAGACTCTTACAAGGTTTATGTTATAGATAATGGCTCAGAAGACAATTCAGTTGCCTGGTTGTCTGAGAATTTTAATGAGATTGAGGTCATAGCATTGGATCAAAACTATGGCTTTGCAGGAGGATATAATCGCGGCTTAAAAAAAATTGTTTCAGACAGATTCGTTTTACTCAACTCAGATGTCAGAGTCGATAAGGGCTGGGTTACCACAGTTAACAAGTGCATGTCTGAGAATGATTGGAAGGTATCTGCACCACTTATCTTGGATGATAAAAATCCAGATTGGTATGACTATGCTGGCGCAGCAGGTGGATTTATTGACAAAGATGGTTTTGTGTTTTGTGCCGGCAGAGTGTTTAATTCGTTTGAAAAAGCGGACAACAAATACCGAACAGATCGAGAGGTTTTTTGGGCTTCAGGTGCCGCACTGTTTATCGATTCTGAAATTTGGAATGAAGTTGGAGGCTTAGATGCTGATTTATTTGCCCACATGGAGGAGATTGACTTGTGCTGGAGACTTAAAAACCGTGGTTACAAAGTGGGTGTCTGTGGTGGCGCATCAGTCCGACATTTGGGTGGGGGCACGCTCGCTTCATCTAGCCCTTTTAAAGTCTTTTTAAATTTTAGAAACAACTTGATCATTTTGTTAAAGAACAAAGACGGGTGCGTGCCTTTGTGCATTTATCGACGTCTAATTCTTGATGGTGTGGCTGCATTTAGGTTTTTATTTCGTGGTGAGGTTTCTTTCTTCTTCGCGGTTGCTCAAGCTCATTTCAGCTTCTTCTTTACGCTTCCTTCTACTTTGAAGAAGCGCAACTTGGAGAAAACGCATCGAAAAATGTTTAAAGCGAATTTGGTCGGAATGTATTCTAAAAGTATTCTGATTCAATATTTCTTCAAAGGGATTCATAACATGAATGAACTTTCCAGGTCTGACTTCAAATAAGGGCAACGTGATTTACAGATGTGAATTTGTGAAGCATGTGGGTGAGTTCTAGCAGCAAAAAACAAAATGAAAGTGCTTTTTTTGTGCTTTCATGATGAAAACACACGCCCCCCTATTGCCATATGTTATTGCCTTTTGGCTGGGCACGTGTTTGGGTTTGTGTGCACTTTCAGTTGGTCATTTTATTCTAATTGTTTGGACAATAGCAGGTTGTTGGATCGGCTTTAAATGGTCTCTGCATTTTACTTTAAATCGGTTTTTGTTGTTTCTTGTTTGCTCAGGATTGGGTTTTGTTAGAGCAGGTAATTACCAAGAGAGGGTGACAACTCAAGAGGGTGATTTGGTTGTTTTATCTTTAAAAAGCTGTAAACCACAACCCATTCAACATGGGAGAAATATTTACAGTTATGCAAGAACGAATGACTTAGGTAAAGTCGGACTTGTTTGGCCGAATTCATTGCCTTTCCCTTCCGCCAATAGCGTTGCAATAGGTAGATGGTATCCTTATAAAGAAGCACAAGTTGGGACGTTTAATGTGAAGAGGTATTATGAAAGCCTTGGATGCAATGGTGTATTTATACCTCTTCATTCAATTTTGACTGACAGTGCATTCCCAATTTCAACATCCTACAGATTGAAGATGAAAAACCGTCTTGAAATTGCAGGTGTTGATAAGCATGCCTTGGGTTTTATGATGGGTTTGTCTACAGGTGACAAAAGCTTGTTAAGCACCAAGGTAAAGAGTTTGTTTTCAAAGGCTGGTCTATCTCACCTACTTGCTGTAAGTGGTTATCATGTTGGGTTAATTGGATTTGTTCCTTTGCTATTTATAAGAAGCAGAAGACGTGAATTAAAATTCATGTCTGGGTTTGGTTTGGTTGTGATTTGGTCATTTATACTAGCGTGTGGGAGCCCATGGTCTGCAATACGTTCGGGTATTATGGTGACTGTATCTGTTGTGGGAAAATTGGCAAGTCAGTCTGTACATCCATGGCAAGCTCTCTGTGTTGCAGCTTGGATTGTGGCGTGGATCGATCCATACTCCCCACAGCAATTGGGCACTCAATTAAGTTTTGCTGCCACTGCAGGGATTTTAACAGTTGTTTCTAAGCCCAAATGGTTGTTAATTCGAATCCCAATTGCTGCTCAACTATCTACCCTAGCTTGGTTAGCATGTGTCTTTCAAACCCTTCCGATCTTTTTTTTACCCTTAAATGTGATTGCAAGTCTTCTTGTAAGTGTCGTCGGAGCGTTGATTGGACTTGGAAACATGGCGTTATGTATCCATACTGAAGTTGGAAATGGCATGTTGAGATTGGGAGGATTTGTAGCGAGCAAATCAATTGAGGGTCTTGAAAGATTAGAGAGTATGACTCATTTAGAGATGACGGTTGTATCCCCAGATAACTTTGTTGCTGCATCACTTTCAGGAGTCGCTTGGCTGTTTAAGGATACGATTCCTTTGTTGTTGTCTCGGTGTGTTTCAGGGGCAGCACTCTGTTATGTTGTGTTCAACTTTTTAGTTAAGTTTAAGTAAGTTGGTAAGCACCTGGTCAACATATCCTTCCCACTCAGGAATAGATACTATTGGAACAATAGCATTGACTCTTTTATTTCTGCTAGAATAAATTGCTTCCACAAAAAACCCGTCCAATTCATAGATACATAAAATGTATCTATCCTCAACGATTCGTGAAGCATGACAAACTCCTTTATCCCACATATAGCTGGTTTTCTCATTAAGAGGAAGGCGGTTAAATAAATTGAGTTCCATGGTTGAATCTTTTGTTAGATACTCTCTTTACGCAACTGTCAATATTAAGGTTTCATTTTTACGAATTAAAATACATCTTCTTTTCTACCTTCGTCTCATGGATAGAATTCATTTGGTTGAATGCCCGAGGGATGCCTTGCAAGGTTGGCCTCACAAAATTTCAACAGCAGACAAGATTACATATTACCGTTCTCTGTTAGACGTAGGGTTCGATACATTAGACTTGGGATCCTTTGTGTCACCTAGAGCTGTTCCTTCTATGGCAAATACTGACAAAGTCCTTGCTGTTTTAGAAGATGAATCAGTTTTGCCTAAATCAGGAACTAGGGCTCTTGTCATCGTTGCAAATGAACGAGGAGCAAGTCAAGCCAGCGTATTTAACAGCGTTAACGACCTTGGATTTCCATTGTCATTGTCTGAGTCCTTTCAGCAAAGAAACACAGGCGCAAGTATCACTGAAGCTTTTGAGAGGATAGAAAGCATACAGTCAGTTTGTCAAAACAATGACAAAAGACTTGTAGTATATCTAAGTATGGGGTTTGGAAATCCCTATGGTGATGTGTGGCATGAAGATATGTTGGCGGAATTTTCCACGAAACTTTACCAAGACCTGGGTGTAGGAGTAATCGCTTTAAGTGATACAGTTGGAACAGCGAACGAAGCAACAGTGAAGAAGGCTTTTCAAGGAGTTATCTCAGAATTGCCAGAAGTGGAATTTGGAGCTCATTTGCATCTTCATGCAACAGCAGGTTTGAAAAAAATCGAAGCTGCACTTGCTGGTGGCTGCCGAAGATTTGATGGAGCAATACGTGGTATAGGAGGTTGTCCTATGGCTCAGGATGACCTTGTTGGAAATGCTCCGACTGAAAAAATGGTGGAGTTGTTTACTTCAAAAGGGCTTTGGAGTGTCAAAGACGAGAGGGCTTGGAGTCAATCACAAAGTTTAGCTGCTTCAATATTTGAATCGTGATTTAATTTAAGCAGTGCTTAAATACATCGATGCTATATGCGCTTTGAGACAATGCGATTGTCTCAATTTTATACTCTGAAATAAATATGCTGTAATTTCTCATATTCACCTATACGTGTTCAAGAAGTAAAAGGTTACGATGATTGATGTTGATTGTTAACCTAGAGTTAGATATGCAATTCCAAGCCCCAACAAAGTTGCAATCAATTTTTTGTAATGAAAAGCATGCCCCTCTCCACTTTCAAATATCACTGTGGTTGATACGTGTAAAAGTATTCCGATAACCAATCCGTGAGTCGCGGACATAAATGTACTTACACCTCCAGGGATCGAAACACCGGAATGAATAATGGTGTCATAAAGGTACATTCCCAAGCCAGGCATGATGCCGAAAAGTGCGAGCAAACTCCACCTTGCGAATCTAGAGGCACCTGTTGATTTAATCAATCCCATGAGGACCAATGCAACGGGTAGTTTGTGAATTGCCAACCCCAAAAACAAGGCAGAGCCAATTGCAGTGTCTGCGTGAATGTGAACGTGCATATGGCCCATCGATCTAACCTGGTGAGCAGCTTCAACAGTAGTAGCTCCTTCAGCTAGTGGCATTGATTCTAAAAAGGCATGGATACACAAGCTAAATATAGCAGCCCAAGGCATGGCAGCATAATTTTTGTGATCCGTTGAAGCGTTTAAATGAACGTGGCCATGTTCTAGGCCTTTTGAAAGGTATTCGAGTAAAATTTGTAAGACAAAGCCAATTAACACAAATGTACCGGCGATCGAACTGAACGAAAACGCTTCTGGAACAAGGTGAAGAAAAATGAGCCCCATAATAAATGCACCACCAAACGCAAGGATGATGGATAGATTTTTCATTGCGCGATCACCTAAGATCTCCAAAGCCAATCCACCAATTAAGGCAACAATTAATAAGGCTACTCCTGATAATATCATCTATAAATCACATATTTTTTCTAGCAACAAGAATACAACGGGGAGAATCTTCTGAAAAATCACCAAGATTATAATCTCCATATATTTTTTCTGTATGTAAATTTACATCTAATAAGAGTGATTTCAAATCATTTTCACCCCAAGCTCTTACCTGTTCTATAAAATGAAAATCTTTCCCTTCAGGTGATTTAAAGCTGATTGACTTTTGAAAGAAACCATCCTTCAGTTCTCGTTCTATGTGAAATGTGTAATTCTGAATCTTCACCACTTCAGAAGGTACGAGTCTGGCTTTCGAATAAGGAACATTGAGATAATCCAAGATCAACTTGCCTCCAGGCTTTAGCGCATTCGTAAAACCTTGAAGAACTGCTTGATGTTCCTCTTCTTTGGAAAAGTAACCGAAACTGGTGAAAAGATTGGACACAAGATCAAATCCCCCCTCCCATTCGGTTTGGTGTTTTAAGTCTCTCATGTCTAAGACTCTGAAGTCAGCGTTTGAAGGCTTCGATTTTGCAATTTGGATACTCTCAGGGCTCAAATCAAATCCACTTGCAGTATATCCGAGCTTTTCCCAAGCAAAGACATGTCTTCCAGCTCCACAACCCACATCAAGAACTTTCTTTACCTCAGAGGGTAATATCCCATCTAAGTTTTCTATTAGGTTAAAGGCTTCATCATCATCTCTATTTCCGTATAAAATATGATATGCTGGTGAGTCAAACCAAGCAGCAAACCATTCCTTGTTGATTTCTCCTTTCATGGGGGTGCAAATTCGGACATAATCCGCGTAAATTAGTTAGATGTCCTCAGAAAACATAACCTCAACAAGATTAGACAGTCAAGACATTGTAGGTCAAGGTGATACAGTGATACTGGCGTACAAGGGAATGTTTAAAAATCAAACTTCTTTTCATATTCTCAATTGGATTGAGAGATATTTATCTTCAAACTCGACAGTTACACGTCCGGAATCAAAAAAAATATTTAGAGTTGCAGTCGAATTAATTCAAAATTTAATTCACCATTCTTCTAAATCTGTAGCCTCATTTGTATTCATCAAGTCAGAATCCAATGATTGTTTTACATTAAGCACCTCTAATTTAGTTGACACAAATCAAGCAAATGGTTTGGTTTCTGCTTTAAATTCGATGAATACAGTCACAGAAGATAAGTTACGCGCATTAAAAAAGCGTGTAATGACAAGTGATGTGCGCAGTGAACATGGTGGTGGTGGAATGGGGCTTTTAGAACTAGCAAAACTATCGAATGGGTCTATTGACTCTGAGTTGCTTCCTTCGCGAAATGACATGTTGCTCTTTTGTCTGTCTGTTCATGTAAATTCAATTAAAACATAAAATGGAGAATATTTTTATAGCAGGAACACCTAAAACTCCTAGGGTATTATTTGATTCAGAATCAAGGACTTTAAGTCTTTCAGGCAGAAGTATCCCAGAAAACTCAATTGATTTTTATTCATCATTAATTACATGGACTGACCATTTATGCAGTTCAGAAGGAGTTGTAGAAGTGAATATCAATTTAGAATACTTCAACACAAGTTCATCGAAGTGTTTGATGGACCTTCTTAAAAGAATAGAATCTTCCAATGTAGTTGCACATGTTAATTGGTATTACGAAGAAGATGATGAGGATATGCTTGAAGCAGGAGAAGATTATGATGCTATTATAAATCTTCCATTTAAGTTACTGGTAACAGGAGGATAACCCAATCTGCTTTGTGTTATTGCATTCGCTTGCACCTTAAAATCACCCATGCTATTGCTGTCATCAACCACAGACAAAAAACGTTGTATAAAGGAGTTCTGACATTTTCCCCCAACAGACTCTTAGAAGCTGAATAATAAGGAGCGTTCCATCCTGAAACATCATGGGTATGGTGATGAATGGGTGAAGAAGTTGGACTTAATCCCTGCTCCAGATTAACAATTCTAACAGTTCTTTCTTCTTGCAATACCCATTCAGCAATCTCGTTGTTGTGGTTTTTTTCCTTTAACAATTTGAGACTTTCTTGATCAAGAAGCATAGCCTTCATTTCATCTTTCCCCCTAAAAGCTTGATGATATGCTGTGTTAAACGCATCTTTCCAAGCTTTCTCATGTTCCTTCCCCGCTTGAGGAGGTGAAATCGACAAAGCTTGCAATTCACTGCTAGCTCTCTCCCACTCTCGTTGCACCCATGCAACATCTCTTGATGAATTGCAAATTTCATCCAACCAGAAATCTCTTCTCCATGCAGTCTGGGTAACAACATCATCAAATTGCACAAAGTTTTTTTCGTAATTGTTGTTTCTGTAAGCATGAACAGCAAGAGCCTCAAAGGCCCATCTTGAGACCATCAAATCACCTATGAAAGGAACGTGTGTGTCATGGGAGAACCACTGATTAAATCGATCGAACCTAATGATAGCACCTCCAAAAATAATTTGAGGGATGACGAGAAGAGGAATGATCATATAAATAATTTTTGCAGACTTAAACATTGCTGAAATATTTAATCCGATTAAATTTCCAAACGTGGACACACTGAATAAAACAAGTATATGCATCCAAAACAATCCTGGAATTTCTAAAATTAAATGTGAAACAGCAACAAAACCTATTGTTTGAAGCATTGATGCTAATAAACAAACTGATATTTTTGCTTGTAAATATCTGCCCCATTTTAGAAATAAAAAACGTTCGCGTTTTAGGATGGTTTTGTCTCTAAGAATTTCTTCAGCGCTTACACTAAGTCCCAAGAAAAATGAGATGATAACAGAAATAAATAAAAACTGTGGAATGTTTTCACTTGTGCTGTAATTGTAACTGCCATTTTCAGGAGTGTATTTCATGAAGAGTGACAGAAGCGCAGCTAGCATAGGAGCTTCAAGAAGATTAACTAAAACGTACTGACGATTTTTAAGTTTTGCAAACAAATCTCTCTTAAAAAAA
>MDTF01015322.1_pt1 | contig 11113 bp, 11 predicted proteins | sample 811191 | NCBI WGS metagenome assembly MDTF01 (sample SAMN05326649, study PRJNA326480) | marine metagenome | isolation source: seawater | place: Southern Ocean | collected 2011
TAAAGCAATCGAGAGACAAAAAATCACAGTTATTTAGATAATAATTAGTGTAAATAGTTGTAAATATATGGGTAATATTAATTTTAAAGATTTTTATAAAGTACCAGAGCTAAATTTTGATATATCAAGATTAAGGGAAGATCTTGGAAAAGTGTTAAAGAAAAAAAAATTTGACACACCAGGAGTTTCAAATTTTGGCGCTATATCTTTAAATCAAATCCCAAATGACGATAATTCAATTAAAGGAAATAATATTAGAGGAGTGTATTGGACCAAGCCTGATGAAACTGGAAAAGAAGTAGCAAGAGATATAAGTATCGATGAATCAAAATACACACAACTAGTACCAGAATTTGAAAAAACTTATTTTGCAGAAGTTTATGAAACTTTAAAAAAAAATTTTAAAATTGGAAGAATTAGAATTTTACTTAAAGAACCAAGATCAACTTTAAGTTGGCATAGAGATCCTGAACCAAGACTACATATTCCTATAATTACAAATCCTGGATGTATGATGGTTATAGAAAATATTGCAAAACATCTACCAGCAGATGGATCGGTTACTATAACTAATAACACAAAGTATCATAATTTTTTTAATGGTGGAGAACAACAACGTATCCATCTAGTTGCCTGTATGTTGGAAGACAGATTTAACTAAAGATTACCCCAAAGACTTTGTTTTTTTATCCATCCTTTATATTTATCAGTTCTAACTTTACACCACTCTTCGCCACATTTAGAAATTAAACAAAGACGTCCTTTTGCAAGCACAACTAAAGGTGTAGAAAATATAGTGGAATTTTTAAACATTATAACTTGATCATCTGTAGTTATTGCTGCCTTTTTTTTTGACAACTGTGAAAGGTGTACCCAGCCAGAATTATTTTCATGGTCTCTTATTTTTCTCCAATTATCCGATGTATCTTGAACTAAAACAGGAAGATATTTTTTATTATAAAAAATTTTTATTGGATAGTCTTTAGAAGGTCCTTGTCTTAAATTCACAATGTCATTGCGTAAGGTTGAAAAATATTCTTCTGCAAATAAAAAATTAGTATTTAAAAAAAATAAAATAAAAACAAAACTTATTATTTTACTCATTTTGTTATACAAGCAGAAATACACTTTGTGTTTTTAGTAAGTTTAATTTTTCTAAACTTTAAGTTTAAAGTATTAAAGACTATCATGTTTCCAATAAGCTCATTTTTTTTATGTAAAATAGCTTTGATTACTTCATTGGCTTGAATAGTTCCCGCAATCCCAGCAACAGAAGGTAAAATTCCTTCAGAATCACATTTATTTTCAATGTCAGGTATTTCAGGCATAAAACATCTATAGCAAGGAACATTTTTAATAAAATTAAAATTAAAGATATGGGTTTCAAATTTACTTATGGCTGCTGAAATTAATATTTTTTTATTTGATAAACAAAAATCATTCAGAAGGTATCTTGTAGAAAAATTATCAGAGCAATCACAAATAATGTCATACTTATCTAAAATTTTTTTAATATTTTTTTTAATAATTTTCTCTTTATATATATTTATTTTAATTTTATTGTTTCCTTTTCTTAAAAACTTTTTAGCCTGAATAACTTTAAACTTACCTATATCACTAGTATTAAATAGAATTTGTCTATTTAGATTAGATAGAGCTACTTTGTCGTGGTCTGCTATACCAATTTTACCAACGCCAGCATTAGTTAGATACAAAGCTAAAGGGCATCCTAATCCTCCTACACCGACTATTAAAATTTTAGCAGAAGAAATTTTTTTTTGTCCTAACATACCAACATTTTTTAGAATTATCTGTTTTGAATATCTTAAGAAATCATTCTTGCTTATTTTCATCTTATTCCTTATTTAGTTCCGGTTGAACCAAACCCATCTGAGCCACGACCCGTTTCAGATAGTTCTTTTACTTCTTCTAAATAGACTTGAATGATTGGACACACAACCATTTGAGCGATCCTTTCACCATTTTTTATAATAAATTTATCTTGACCTAAATTAATTAAAATTACTTTAACTTCACCTCTATAGTCTGCATCGATTGTACCAGGTGTGTTTAAAACAGTTATGCTTTTTTTGGCAGCTAGACCAGATCTTGGCCTAATCTGAATTTCATAACCACTTGGTATTGCTACTGAAAATCCAGTTGGCACCAAAGCTTTTTTGCCAGGATTTATTATTATATCTTTTTCAATATGAGCAGCAATATCCATTCCAGATGATCCAATAGTTTCATATTTCGGAATTAAAACGGTATCAGATAATTTTTTAATTTGTATTTTTGTCATTAATCAAAAATTTATCTATAATTTTTTTGGCTATTTTAGATGCAATATAACTTTTTTTATTTCTGGGTAGATTTTCAATTTTTCCATTTTTTTCTATAATTGAAACTTTATTATAATCTGTATTGAGTCCCGTTCCTTTTCTAGAAACATTATTAGCAACAATAATATCACAATATTTTTGATTCATTTTTTTTATAGAATTTTCAATTAAATTTTCTGTTTCTGCTGAGAAGCCCACAACTAATTTTGGTCTTAATTTATTATTTTTTCCAAGATATTCTAGAATATCTCTATTCTTTTCTAAATTTAAATTATTAAAATTTTTTTTATTTTTTTTTATTTTTTGTTTGCTTGTATTTTGAGGTTTAAAATCAGACACAGCTGCTGCACAAACAGCAATATCAACTGGTAATAATTTTTGTACTACATTCATCATTTCTTGAGCACTAGTTATTTTTCTTACAGTTATGTCTTTAGAAAAACTTAAAGAAGATGGACCCGCAACTAAAGTAGTTTTTATTCCTAACTTCGCTAAAGCAAGAGCTATTTCATACCCTTGTTTACCACTAGATTCATTTGAAATATATCTAATAGGATCTATATATTCTCGAGTAGGACCAGTAGTAACTAAGGCGCTAATTTTTTTCTTTTTAACTAAATTTTTATTATTAAAATAATTTCGTAAATATGAAAAAATTTGACGTGGGCTAGACATTTTCCCTTCACCATATTCGCCACAAGCCATTTCTCCGTTTACGGGTCCAATGAACTTATAGCCAAAATCTAATAATTGTTTTGAATTTTTCTGAGTTGCTTTATGTAGCCACATTCTGACATTCATTGCAGGTACAAGTAAAACTTCTTTATTAGAGGCTAGTATAACTGTTGTAGCAAGATCTTCTGCCTTTCCCACACTCAATTTAGCCATCATATTTGCTGTAGTTGGTATAACTAAAATTAGGTCAGCCCATCTTGATAGCGATATATGGTCTATTTCTTTTTCATTATTTATATCAAAAATATCTTCAAAAACTTTATTATTAGATAATGAGGTAATGGACAAAGATGTGACGAATTCTTTACCACTTTTTGTTAGTATAGTTTTGACCTCTACATTATTTTTTACTAATAATCTGATAAGATCTAGTGCTTTATAGGCAGAGATACCTCCTCCTACAATTAAAAGAATTTTTTTTTTCTGTATCGACATTAAGGTAATTAAAATACTAATAAAACAACAATTACAATACCTAAAAAGCTGATAATAATATTGTTTCTTAGGCCTTTTAATCTCATCTCTTCAACTTCTAAACTCTTACTATTTTTTAAACCTAAATTAAGTTTTCCCTCAGCTAATAATTGCAGAGCATAATTTGCTTTATCCATAAAATTTGGAAAATCAGGTATTCTTTTTAAAATTTCAGCTGAGGTGTTTATAGCAGTATCAATAGTTGTTTTTGGACTCTTTATATTTTTAATCCAATCTTCCAAAACTGGTCTAGAAATCTCCCAGATGTTTGTCTCTGGGTGAAGTTTTCTTGCAACACCTTCTACAGTGACCATTGTTTTCTGTAATAACAATAGAGGTGTTTGGGTTGGCATATTAAATTTTGCTGTAATTTCAAAAAGTTGTGCTAATAAATTACCACCAGAGATATCTTTGATAGACTGCCCAAATATTGGTTCTCCAACAGACCTTAGTGCTTGTGCAAACTCATCTTTAGAAGCGTCCCCAGGAACTAATCCTGCTTGAAAATGAACTTCAGCTACTTTATTATAATCTCTTTGAATGAATCCATAAAGTATTTCCGCTAAATACTTTCTATTATTTTTATCAAGTCTACCCATGATTCCAAAATCTACTGGTATAATATTACCTTTTTTATCTACAAATAGATTTCCTTGGTGCATATCTCCATGAAAAAAACCATCCTTAACAGCATGCTTTAAAAAATGTTGGATTAAATTTTCTGCTAGTTTTTTTAGATTTACACCATATTTTTTTAGTAGTTCATGCTCTCTTATAGAAATACCATCAACTTTTTCTAAAGTTAAAACTTTCTTAGAGGTATAGTTCCAAAAAATTTTAGGAACATTAAATCCTTGATCATTTTTTGTATTTTCATATAATTCATTTGCAGCAGCAGCCTCAAATCTTAAATCCATCTCAATATTAGTAATTTCCCTCAACAGAAGTACAATTTCTACTAACTTGAGTCTTTTAGTTTTTATAAAAATACTTTCTAAAATATAAGCAAACAACATTAAAGCATCTAGCTCTTCGTTAAATTTTTTCTCTATTTCAGGTCTTAAAATTTTTATAGCTACTTCTTGTATCTCACCATTAATTTTTATTTTAGCTATATGGACTTGAGCGATGGATGCAGCAGCTATAGGTTCGCTTAATTCTAAAATGTCTTTGTATAAATTATCACCAATCTCTTTTTTTAAAATTCGTTTTGATTCATGTAATTCAAAAGGAGGGAGTTTATCTTGAAGTTTGACTAGATCATCCGCTAATATTTCTCCAATAATATCGGGTCTTGTAGCTAAAAATTGACCTAATTTTATAAAGGTTGTTCCCATACCTTCAAGAGCATCACATAATTTTTCTCCGGGTTGTTTTGTAGTAAGTAGTTTTTTTTTGGATCCTAAGGCAAAAAAATCAAAGAATAATTTTATAGATAAAGGTATATCATAAATTTCATTAACTGTTTCAACAGCTCCTGATGAAGCCAGTTTTCTAGCAATACGAAATAATTGAAAAATACTTTTAAACATATTTAGATTTTCCAACCAGAGTGTATAGCAGAAACACCATTAGATAAATTTCTAAATTCAGTATTTGAAAAATTATTTTTATTTAATAAATCTATAAGTTCATTTTGATTATAAAATTTATCTATACTGGAAATTAAGTACTCATACGGCTCAGCATTACCGACAATAATTTTTCCAATAAATGGAATTAGCTTTGAATACTTTTGATAAAAAGAATTCAAAATTTCATTTTCGACTTTTGAAAACTCAAGACATAAAAAACGACCACCAGGTTTCAAAACACGATAAGCTTCCATTAAACAAAGGTTAATATCTGTAACATTTCTAATACCATAACTTATTGTATAAATGTCAAAAGAATTATCTTTAAATGGCAGTTTCTCGGCAGAGCTCAAATACCATTTTATATTTTTAAAATATTTTAATTTTTTTTTACCAGTTTTTAACATCCCTTTATTTGGTTCTACACAACTAATTACATTTTTATTTGTATTTTTTTCTGAGATAATTTTAGCTAAATCACCAGTACCTGATGCTACATCAATTATTTTATCATCAGGTTGTGGTCGCATCCAAGTAAGTAATTTTTTTTTCCATATTCTGTGAACACCGAAAGACATTAAATCATTCATCAAGTCATAATTTTTATAAACTTTATCAAATACAGAGTTGACTAGTTTAGTTTTATCTAGATTATAGGTATTCATAAATAAACTATATGCCAGAATTGCCTGAAGTTGAAGTTGTTAAAAGGTCCCTAAAAATAAAACTTAAAAACTTATTAATAAAAAGAGTTTTTATTAATAATAATAAACTTAGATACAAAATCAATAATAAAATGCTTCATAAAATTGAAAATCTCAAAATCATCTCAGTCACAAGAAGGTCTAAATATCTTCTTATAAATTTGAATAAAAATTACACAATATTAACTCACCTAGGTATGACAGGAAAATTTTTTATAATAGATAGTAAAAATAAAAAACATAAAACAAGTTTTTATTATTCTTTAAAAAAAAATGACTCTAAGCATGATCATTTGACTATTTATCTAAGCCAAGGATATAAATTAATATATAATGATGTAAGAAAATTTGGTTTTATAAAAATATTTCCCAGCGAAAAAGTACATCAATGTAGCCATCTTAGATTGTTAGGACCAGAACCTTTATCAAAAGATTATAATATTAATTATTTTAATAAATATAAAAATAAAAAATTAAAGGTTAAAAATCTATTAATGAATCAAAAATTCATTGCAGGTCTAGGAAATATATATTGTAATGAGATACTATTTATGTGTAAAATTAACCCGAATAGAATTGCAACAGAATTAGATAAAAAAGAAGTACTAAGTTTAATAAAATTTACTAAAATAATATTAAAAAGATCAATATTAAAGGGTGGGTCTTCTATTAAAGATTTTTCTAGTTCAGACGGGCAAAGTGGAAATTTTCAACAAGAGTTTAACGTTTATAACAGAGAAAAAAGTGAGTGTAATACCTCTGGGTGTTTTGGAGTTATAAAAAAAACATATACTTCTAACCGTTCATCATTCTTTTGTCCTAGATGTCAAAAATAATTCAAGTTGACCCTTATATTTTAAAGATATATATATCATCGAATTATGCCTAACACAGCTTCAGCAATTAGAAGAGTAAGAAGAGTAGTAAAACAAACAGCCGTAAATCGTCTGCGAAAAAGTAAATATAGAGCTGCCATAAAGAAAATGGAAGAATTAATAAAAAATGGTAAAAAAGATGATATCAAGGCTTACTTTTCAGACTTTCAGTCCATTTTAATGAAAATAGCTAAAACAGGCTCAATAGATAAGAAAACGGCGTCAAGAAAAATCTCAAAAATTTCAAAGAAAATATCCAAATAATTTTTAAGCCACAACACTCTTAAGTTGTTCAATTAAAAAGATTAAATTTTATTAGTCGTACCATATTTAGATCATCATAGAATACTTTTCTAGATGTAGATTTTTAAATTCCAAGTTGTAATAATAAAAAAAAATTTATAAAAAAAAAATATTTAAAATAAATAAATAAAATACAACCTAAGCCAATTTATTTTTTAATTTTAAGAAATACTTCTTGAAAAGTCTTTCTAATAAAAATAAGAAATAGTTTCTTGTAAAACAACCGTAGTAAAAAAAATTATGAAAGCACAAGATATTTTTGTATCAGAAGAAGAAAAAACATTAGTTTGGACAGACATTCAAGTTTCATTTGAAAAAAATTTTGGATCTGAAATATATTCAAGTTGGCTTAAAAATATTTCTTTGCTCAAAGAATATAATGATTATCTTGTATTGGGCGTACCAACTAGATTTTTCAGAGATTGGATAGTATCTAGATATCTCGATAAAATATTATCCCAAATAAAATTTTTTAAAAATAGTATAAATAGAGTTGAATTTAAAATATCTGAAGAACATAAAATAAATTCAGTAGATGCTTTAAAAGTCGATGATTTCAATAAAATTACAGAGATTAAGGACTCAATATTAAATTATAATAGACTTAATCCAAACTTAAACTTTGATAACTTCGTGTCTGGGTCAAGTAATGAAATTGCTCTTTCTTCATCAAAAAAAGTTTGTGAACAAACATCAAGATATAATCCACTTTATATTTATGGAGGAGTAGGTTTGGGAAAAACACATTTATTAAATGCAATAGGTCTTGAACTTGAAAAAAAAAATAATGTAATGTTTATTTCCGCTGAAAGATTTATGTATCATTTCATAAAGTCTATTAAAAAAAATGACATGGTTAATTTTAAAGACTTTTTTAGAAAATCATCAGTATTTATCATCGATGATATTCAATTTATTCGAGGTAAAGAGGGATTACAGGAAGAATTTTTTCATACATTTAATAGTCTAATTGATAAAAGTTCGCAAATAATTATCTCTGCTGATAGAGCTCCTATGAAACTAGATAGAGTCCAAGAAAGAATTAAGTCACGTTTAGCTGGTGGGTTGGTAGTCGATATCGACATGCCAGATTTAGATTTGAAAGTAAAAATTATAAAAAAACGTTTAGAAGATATTCAAAATCAATTTAAGGAAAATAGCAATATAAGTGAGGAGGTTATTAGCTTTATAGCCACAGAAAGCAAAACCAATATAAGAGAATTAATTGGCGTTCTTAATAGAGTGGTTACTTTCAGTAGAATACATAAGAAAATACTAACTATTGGCGATTGTAAAAACATACTTAAAGATGTTTTTAATCAGGCAAAAATTATTACCATAGATAAAATACAAAATACTGTTTCAAATTATTACAATATAGCTTTAGCAGAAATGTTATCACAAAGAAGATCTAGACCATTGGCGAGGCCCAGACAAATTGCAATGTATCTAGCAAAAAAAATGACAACTAGATCTTTGCCAGAAATAGGTAGACGGTTTTCTAATAGAGATCATACTACTGTAATACATGCAGTTAAAACAATAACGAGACTATCTGAAAAAGACGATGAAATGAAAAAAGACATTGATCAACTCCGAAGTCTTTTGTTGGAAGAGTAAAGTAAATGCAATTTGTAATTAAAAGAGACGTATTATTAAAATCACTTACACTCGTTCAAGGAATTATAGAAAAAAAAAACACACTTCCAATTTTATCAAATGTTTTATTGGATGTTAAAAATGGAATATTATCAATAATAGCCACTGATTTAGACCTAGTATTTTATGACGAGATTAGTGATATTAAAATTAATACAGAAGGCGCCACCACTACGTCAGCAACAATTTTATATGATATTTTAAGAAAAATATCTGGAAATTCCGAAATAAAATTTGATTTAACTAACGAAAATAAATTAAATTTACTTACTGATAATTCTGATTTTAATTTACTGTGCTTGCCGACTGATAACTTCCCTAATTTTGTAGATGATTTTGAAGATAATAAAATTTCATTTAATAAATCGAAGTTCCTTTCACTTTTAAATAAATCTAAAATTTCAATATCAAGCGATGATACTAGACACTATCTTAATGGAATATATTTACATATCACCGAGTCACAAAACAGATCTTATTTGACAGGTGTAGCTACTGACAGTCATAGACTTTCTTCCAGTAGTATTGAAATTGAGAAAGGTAAAGACTTTCACTCTTTAATTTTACCAAAAAAAACTGTTTTTCAACTATGTAATTTACTGGCTGATACAAATGAAAAAATTTTAATAAGTACTAGTGAAAGTAAAATTCAATTCAGAATTGGTAAAGTAAAACTAACCTCAAAAGTCATAGATGGTAAATTTCCTGATTATAGAAAAGTAGTACCAACAGATAACGATAAAATTTTAACAGTTAGTTCATCTGACTTTGTCCAAGCAATTGAAAGAGTAATAACAGTTTCTTTAGATAGAAAAGAAGGTGTAAAATTAATACTAGGAAAAGATAATATTAAATTTTCAGTTAATAGCACTAATTCTGGAGATGGTAATGAGGTTGTTAAATCTAATTTTACAGGAGAAGAAATGACAGTTAGTTTTAATTCAAAATATTTAACAGATATAGCTTCGGAAGTTGAAGATAAAAATTTAAAGATTAATTTAAAAGACTCTATATCACCTGTTTTAATTGAAGATGTCTCAGACAAAAATAGTTATTATGTTGTAATGCCTATGAAAATCTAATTAATTAGTTTTACAATTTTTTTTATTTAATTTGTTCTAAAACCGTTGCAATTAGTATAGTATTTAAGAGTTAAGTCTTTGTTCATTTCATATAAAAACAAATAAATGATATAAGATTGCATCTTTAATCATTAATAAATGTCAAAAAATTTAGAAAAAATAAAACCCCAGTCGTATAGCGCTGATTCTATCAAAGTTTTAAAAGGATTAGATGCTGTTAGAAAAAGGCCAGGTATGTATATTGGTGACACAGATGATGGATCTGGGCTTCACCATATGGTTTTCGAGGTTGTTGATAATGCTATAGATGAAGCATTAGCTGGGCATTGCCAAAATATTTCAGTGAGTATGAACAAAGATAACTCAATAACAGTTGAAGATGACGGAAGAGGAATTCCTGTGGATATGCACAAGGGAGAAAACATGTCAGCAGCTGAAGTAATAATGACACAACTTCATGCCGGTGGTAAATTTGACCATGATTCTTACAAAGTTTCAGGTGGATTACATGGTGTTGGCGTTTCAGTTGTTAACGCGCTTTCTGAAAAATTAGAACTGAATATCTATAGAGACAATAAAGAATACTTAATAGCTTTTAAAGATGGAAATTCTATAAAACCTTTAAAAGAAATAAATAAAACAAAAAAAAAAGGAACCAAAATAACTTTTTTACCATCCAAGGAAATTTTCACATCAACAAAATTTAGTTCTACAATTTTACAAAAGAGAATGCGAGAACTCGCTTTTTTAAATAAAGGTATAAGCATCATTTTAACAGATAACACTGCGGCAAAATCTAAAGAATATATTAATAAATATGAAGGTGGTATTGTAGAATTTGTTAAATATATTAATCAAAAAAAACCTCAATTAATTAACAAAAACGAGATTGCGATATTTAAAAAACCAATATTTGTAACAGCTGAAAAAAACAAAGTTGTAGTTGAATGTTCTTTCGAATGGAACGCAGGATATTCAGAAGATGTTTTAGCATTTACTAACAATATTCATCAAAAAGATGGGGGTACACATCTACTTGGTTTTAGAAGTGCCTTAACAAGAGTAATTAATAAATATGCAAATGATAAAAATTTAAGTAAAAAAAATAAAGTTACTATTTCTGGAGACGATATTAAAGAAGGACTGGTAGCAGTACTGTCGATCAAAATGCCTGATCCAAAGTTTTCTTCTCAAACAAAAGATAAACTTGTTTCCTCAGAAGTAAGATTAATTGTTGAAAGCGTCGTTAATGAAAGAGTTGCTACTTGGTTTGATCAAAATCCATCAGTTACTAGAAATATTTTAGAAAAAATTTTACAAGCTGCTGTTGCAAGAGATGTAGCTAGAAAAGCTCGTGACAGTGTA
>MDTF01016108.1_pt1 | contig 11110 bp, 7 predicted proteins | sample 811191 | NCBI WGS metagenome assembly MDTF01 (sample SAMN05326649, study PRJNA326480) | marine metagenome | isolation source: seawater | place: Southern Ocean | collected 2011
GCAGAGTGGTCGAATGCGGCAGTCTTGAAAACTGTTGACTGTTACAGGTCCGGGGGTTCGAATCCCTCTTTCTCCGCAAAAGGAAACTCACAACGAAGGTTGTGAGTTTTTTTGTTTTCAGAAATGTCGAACTTTTATTTTCGTAAATAACTGAAAAATAAAAAACTAAACACACAAAGTGTGTTTGAGTTTCTATGCTTGCTCAGGATTTCCTTTTGGGATACACGAAGTGAATCCCTCTTTCTCCGCAAACAAGCGCAAAGCTTAAAAATAAAAACCACCAAGTTTACTTGAGTGGTTTTTTTATTTTTTAAGATAATTGCATTTGCAAAATGCAAAAAGAGGGATATTGTAACAAAATACCTCTTTCTCCTCAACAACCCTTGTGAATCAATGATTTGTAGTTTTTTTTTAGTTTTATTACCTAATTACAAAAGCTATTAATTTTTTTTAACAAAAACCATACAATGTTGCCAGGGAAGATTATTTATATTCTTTTTGAGTTTAAACCCAGCTGCTTCCATTTCTTTGACAGCTTGTTTTTCAGACATTTTGTGTATTTCTTTAATAGGAACACTAAAGTCTTCACTTCTGTATTCGATTAAGAACAACTCTCCATTTGGTTTTAAGGCTTTTTTTATTGAAATAATTATTTCTGCTGGAAAATTGAATTCATGATATACATCCACCAATAAAATTTTATCAACTGAATTAGATGGTAAATGAATACTTTTTTCACTTCCAAGAATAGTTTCAATATTTTTAATTTTACCAGACTCTTTTGTTTTTTCTATCACCATTAACATTTCTGGTTGAATGTCTATGGCATACACAAGGCCATTCTTAGTTAAAGAGGCTATTTTAAATGTGTGATATCCAGATCCAGCACCTATATCTGCAATAACATCATTGGATTTAATTCTCATGTTTTTAATTAATTTAGAAACATTTTCCTCTTCCTCTCGTTCGGATCTTTCTAACCAATCAATTCCTTCGAAACCCATTACATAAGCAATTTCTCGACCCATATACCATTTTCCAATTCCGTTATAATCTCCTCTTTTAAATGTGTAGTTATTGTCTTTATTGGTGTTTTGACCCAAAAATTCATTGGAAAATAAAAACATTACGGATATCAAGATTAAAGTAGTTTTTTTCACTTTTAAAATTTATTTGTATCTTTTAAAAACATCGCTCATATAAGAGTTAAATATATTTCTTAAAGCATTGGGCATATTAAATTTTTGAGGCATGCTTGTTCTGTATTTTTTTAGAAGAGGATAAGCTCTTCTGTCTGAATCTTTTGTTGCTAAAAAAAAACTATCATTATGTTCTTTAGAAATATTTATTTTTTTGGTAGCTAATATATCTCCATTATTATCTATAATTTCAACTATAAGTTCTACATAGCCAGAAGCAGTTAATTCATATTTATATCCTTCACAATACCATCTTTTAACGGTACCATCTTTTTTCTTTTTTTCTTTTGTATTTGAGTAAAACTCCTTGCTTTTAATAACGGTTGGACCAGCATAATATCTAGAAAACTTAAACTTTACTAATTCATCAATATTTTTAAGTTGAGCTTTTCCTCTATCATTAAGCATCCCTAAATTTCTTAATTGAATTTTATTACTAATTTCTGAATAGTTAGCAAAAGTATAATTATTAAAAAAACCAGTTGTATTACTAACCAAGGCTTCCATTGCATTTTTATTACTTCTATTATTGCTTAAGTTCCTTACAGGAAAATAACCAACGTTTAGTATAGCCAAGTTTAGAGATTTATCTAAATATGCATTAATGTCTTTGTATTCTTCAACATAGTTTTTAGAATTTTTAAATATTTTGTAGGCCTCTCTATACTCGTATTTATTTTTGGCATTGTTAAATACTTTAATTCCTTCAGTGTAAAATTCATCAGCTGCATTATTGTTGTAGGCATTCAGTAAATTCTCGGCTTCATTTCTGTTTTTTTCATAATCAACAGTATGAAGTAAAATGAACTTTTGTTGTTTTGAAGACAAGCTATTAGATACTTCTAGTAATTTTTTTTGAACATTGTCTAAATTAGCATAGGTGATGAAAATTTCTTTCATTGAAGCTACAGATCGGTAGTCTTTATAAGGAATTGAGTTGGCTTCTAACTCTTTGATATAGCTGGCTGCCCAAGTATTTACTTGAGATAGCGCCTTTTCAAAAATATCATTAGATTTTTTAAAATTCTTTTTCGCTTTTAAAGACTCTATAGATTTTAGTGTTGCGGTCACATAATCTTTTTTGTTTAAAGCTCTTTTTGCTTCTCTGTAAGGTTTTCTGAAGTTTTGAGCACTAATGAGTTGAATACCAAAACATAAAAGGATTACTAGGCTTAATTTTTTCATCTTTTTTATAAATAGAATTTGTAAGTTTATAAGAATACTTGCAATACATATTTTGGGGATGAAAAAGCATTAAACTTTTTACTATACATATGTAAAGGTATTACTTTACTTTCTATTAGCATAAAAAAGTACTGTATTTAGTTATTATGTTCATTTTTATTTTTAACTAATTATAAAGTATCTTTGAATTATCTAAAAAAATAGTGTCTTTATTTCTTTGTTGATATTCTCTCAGGTGATTAACAGGATCTTATTCTTAAAATTTTAAAAACACACACACACATGAAAAAAATAATGATTCTTTTCGCTTTCTTAGTTCTAATTTCTTGTGAAGACAAAAAAGAACTAGAATTTTTCAAGACTTATGATGAGTCTGAGCTCATACAAAAACAACAAGAGCATCAAATTCCTAGAATGAAATTTAAGCTGTTTCAATCTAAGGTATTAAACATGAATACCATTTTTAAACCATTTAATGATGAGTTAGCTACCAACTTTTCTGAAGAAGAATATAACAACTTAAAACCTTTAATTTTAGAACAAAATATTCCATCCATACAAGGAAGTATCTCAAAGGGTCTTCTTTCTTATGAAAAATTAACCTTATTTTATTTGTACAGAATTAGAAAGCTTGAAAGTGATAGCAGTACATCATTACATGCTATAATTGCGTTAAATCCTACTGTTATAGAGGAGGCTAGAGCCAGAGATAATAGTAGAGATACTACCAATTTTTTGATAAATGTGTCTATGTATGGAATGCCAGTTTTAATAAAAGACAATATAAATACATCTGGAATGCCAACAACTGCAGGAGCTATTGCCTTGCTAGAAAATGAGAATACAGAAGATGCGTTTATTGTAAAGAAATTAAAAGAAGCTGGAGCACTTATTTTAGGTAAATCTAATTTAAGTGAATGGGCTTATTATTTTTGTGGTATCTGCCCGGTTGGTTATAGTGCAACAGGTGGGCAAACTCTAAACCCATACGGAAGAGCCATATTTGAATCTGGAGGATCTAGTTCTGGAAGTGGGGCAAGTGTGGCTGCAAATTATGCTATAGCTGCAGTTGGTACAGAAACATCAGGGTCTATTACCTCTCCTTCTAGTCAGAATTCTGTTGTAGGTTTAAAACCTACTATAGGTTTGTTAAGTAGAACAGGAATTGTTCCTATTTCAACTACTTTAGATACTCCAGGCCCCATGACTAAAAATGTTTTAGATAATTATATTCTATTAACAGCAATGCAAGGTTACGATGCTTCAGATTCAAAATCATTTGAAGTTGCTGAAAAAGATTTTGGTGATTTAGAAGATTCTTTCAAAGGAAAACGATTTGGAGTATTCAAAGATATTTTTAGAGATTCTATATTTAAGTATAATATGGATAAAATAAAAGAAGCTGGAGGAGAAATAGTTCTAATTGCTCCAAGAAAAGTTGGTCTTCCAGGTTTCTTATCTATCTTAAATATTGAAATGAAACATGAGTTACCAAAATATATAAAAAATCATGCAGATAAAAAGGTGGAGGTTACAAGTGTAAAAGATGTCATTACATTTAACCAACTAGCCCCGGCTTTAAGAGCTCCCTATGGCCAGTTACGATTTATGAATATTGGTAAAGACACCATAACACCAACTGAACTAGAAGTTATTAAAAAGACGCTTATGGCCAATGCAAGAACTTTTTTTAAATCTATAGAAACTCAGAATTTAGAAGCTATTTTATCTATAAATAACTCTCATTCTGCCTATTCTGCAGTGGCTGAATACCCCAATTTAACAATACCAATGGGGTATAAGAAATCTGGAGAACCTATAAGTTTAACCTTCATAGGCAAACCAAATGAAGAAGGTAAATTATTGCTTTTAGGCTATACTTTTGAACAATTAACTAGCCATAGAAAAATGCCAAAAAATTTCAAGTAAATTTCACCTTAGAAAACGTATTTTTGTCGTCCTAAAAATAGAGAATGAGAACTAAGTCGGTAAAGAAAAATAATATCAATGTTGTTACATTAGGATGTTCTAAAAACATTTACGATTCGGAAGTTTTAATGGGGCAGTTGAAAGCCAACGGAAAAGATGTTGTGCATGAAGATAAAAACGATGAAGGTAATATTGTAGTAATCAACACTTGTGGTTTTATAGGGAAAGCAAAAGAAGAGTCTATAGATACTATTTTACATTACGTAGAGAAAAAAGAAGCTGGAGATCTAGATAAGGTTTTTGTAACGGGTTGCTTAAGCGAACGTTATAAGCCAGATTTAGAAAAAGAAATTACCAATGTAGATCAGTATTTTGGGACACATGATTTACCAAATCTTTTAAAAGTTTTAGGTGCAGATTACAAACATGAGCTTATAGGTGAACGTTTAACCACCACTCCAAAACATTATGCATATTTAAAAATTGCCGAAGGTTGTGACAGACCTTGTTCTTTTTGTGCCATTCCATTAATGCGTGGTAAACACAAATCTACTCCAATAGAAGAAATTGTAATTGAAGCAGAGAAATTGGCTCAAAAAGGGATCAAAGAAATCATGCTTATAGCACAAGATTTAACCTATTATGGTTTAGATATTTATAAAAAACGAGCCTTAGCATCACTTTTAGAAGCCTTGGCGAAAGTAGATGGAATAGAATGGATTCGTATGCATTATGCTTTTCCAACAGGTTTTCCGATGGATGTATTGGAGGTAATGAAAAATGAACCAAAAGTGTGTAACTATCTAGACATTCCTTTACAACATATTAATACAGAGATTTTAAAATCTATGAAACGTGGTACAACCCACGAAAAAACAACCGCCTTAATTCATAAATTTCGTGAAGCCGTTCCTACTATGGGAATTAGAACAACTTTAATTGTTGGCTATCCAGGAGAAACAGAAGCACAATTTCAAGAATTAAAAGATTGGGTAGAGGAGATGCGTATTGAGCGCTTGGGTGCTTTTGAATATTCGCATGAAGAAAATACAGGTGCTTTTGTCTTAGAAGATGATGTTCCTGCAGATGTAAAGTTTAGACGTGTGAATGAAATTATGGAAATTCAATCACAAATTTCTTGGGAAATTAATCAAGAAAAAATAGGAAAAACTTTTACCTGTTTGTTTGATAGAAAAGAAGGAAATTATTTTTATGGTAGAACAGAGTTTGATTCTCCAGATGTAGACAACGATGTTCTGGTAGATGCCAGAGAACACTATATAAAAATAGGAGAGTTTGTGGCGATTAAAATTCATGAAGCCGGTGACTTTGATTTGTATGGTACGCCAGTAAAATAGACTCAACAGCTTAACCATTCGTATTTTTTTATTCAATAGCTCTGATAATCAGATTTTTGTCTATTTTAGTTATTTCTGTATCTTTAAGGAAAACTTAGCAGAATGAATAAAAGAGAATTTTTAAAAAATGCATCTCTTGCAGCTGTTGGACTACCTTTTATAAGGGTCTCCTTTTCAACAAGTTTAAATACATTAAAACATCTTTCGCCTAACCAAATTGCCACTGAAGAAAATTTTTGGTTACAGGTACGTAAAGATTATTCTTTAAAGCCAGACTATATAAATCTAGAAAGTGGCTATTATAATATCATATCAAATCCTACATTAAACCATATGATAGACCATGCTAGAATGGTGAACTATGAAGGTTCTTATTATATGAGAACTGTACAATGGGATCAAAAGAAAGCAATGGCAGCTAAATTAGCTAAGGTGGTAGGTACTAGTCCTAAGAACCTAATCATTACTAGAAATACCACAGAATCATTAGACATGGTAATTAAGGGAATGAATTGGGAAAATGGAGATGAGGCTGTGTATGCCAAACAAGATTATGGAGCCATGAAAATGATGTTTGAGCAGGTGTCTAGACGTTATGGAACAAAAAGTATAATTGTATCTGTTCCTAATCATCCCACTTCTGATGAAGAAATTGTGAGGATATACCAGAATGCTATTACTTCTAGAACCAAGTTATTGATGGTGTGTCATATGGTGAATATTACTGGTCAAATCTTACCTATTAAAAAGATTTGCCAGATGGCACATAAAAAAGGGGTTCAAGTAATGGTAGATGGCGCGCATTGTGTAGGCCATTTTAAATTTAAAATAGACGACCTAGAGTGTGATTATTACGGTTCTAGCTTGCATAAATGGCTAGCAGTTCCTCTAGGAACAGGTATGTTATATGTGCGTGATAAGCACATAGATAACCTTTGGCCCGTATTTGCAGAACATCATAAAGAGCCAGGAGATATTGCTAGATTAAATCATATAGGGACACATCCTGTTTATCATGATTTAAGTATTGAGAATGCCATAGAGTACTACACAATGTTAGGAGCAGAAAGAAAAGAAGCTCGTTTACGATATTTACAAGAGTATTGGTCATCTAGGGTGAGAACGCATCCAAACATCCTTGTAAATACACCAAAAGAATCGTTTAGAGCTTGTGGAATTGCCAATGTTGGTCTTAAAAATTTAAAACCTCATGAATTAGCAAAGCAATTGATGGACCGTTATCAAATTTTTACAGTTGCTATAGATTATGCTAATGTGCAAGGTTGTAGAATTAGTCCAAATGTTTTTACTACTACTCAAGAATTAGATGTATTTGTGAAAGCATTGCAAGAATTGGCTTCATAGTGTTGAAGTTTTATTAGTAATTTTAAATGAAGCAACTTAAAAAATATATAGTAGTAGTACTGATTGTTCTTTTTTTACTGCTGATACCGTTCACAATGATGTTGTTAACAGATCGTATAAGATGGTCTCTATTAGACTTTACAATAGCGGGAATTTTGCTAGTTATAACTATTTCTACAATTCACTTTATCTTCAGAAAAATAAAAAACACCAAGTATTTTATCGGTACCTCTATAGCTTTTCTGATACTGATGCTACTTATTTGGATAGAAATTTCGGTAGGAGTATTTACTTAAAAATTTTAATAAAACTATATTAAGTAGTACTTATTTACTAGCTATGATGATTTTTATGTAGTCAAAAAAACACTAAATATATTTAATATTTAGATATTCAAAATACTGATAAGTATTCTACCTCCCTATAAATGGGGAGTTAAAAATTTCATCATTTATGGGGATTGACAAGAGTACTTTCTATTCATACTTTTACAATTGTAACAATAATATTTACCCTCAAAAAACTACCCCTAAAATTAGTTAAGAAACATCATTAAAACACCATTTAAAACAGGTATTATGATAGAAGATAATTTCATAAAAAGCATTCCTAATGAGTTAGACAGTGGAGCTAATTTTATTTTAGACAAGATATCTAAATTTCATCAAGACAATCAAAATAATTCTGTAGAATTTTATCAAACATATATAGAATTTTCAGCTTTATTAGAAGCTTTCTTATTAAGTTATAAATGCCCCTTTAAGAAAATAGATCTAGATTTAAATAAAGTAGATAATATTCTTAAGATTATGAATTTTTCTCATCAAATTAAACTTGACCTCAGTACTATGTCTAAGAAAATGTTGGTTCAGGATTCTTCAAATACCTACATACCACCGTTTCAATATCGTTTTTCGCAGGCCATTGTTTCAAACGAACTAGACAAGACACAATTATTGATTAATGAATTAAGAGAAATTCTTTCCATGAGTTCTGTTTTTGGGATGGAACACAAATCTAGATTGTTAAGACAATTAGGGAACTTTAACAGAAACTGTATTCGAAATTTTCTAAGTTATTCAAGTTTAGGAGTTTTATAGACTTAAAAACTGTTTTAATTATTTTCTGTTAGTACCGCTTTTTATAATCAATACAAATATTAAGCACTTATGAACTCTCTTTCATGTTATTTGTGCATAAAAGCTCTATATTATCTAATGGTACTAGAATTTCTAAAGAAAATAGCATTTACAAAAAATAGTTTTCCGTTGTCCCAAAAAGAACGAAATAATGGATTATCTACCATGTAAATAATACTACCACTTCCTTTTCTCTCTTCTCCAAATAATAATGATTCTGGAATATTTTTTAATGCTTTTTTACCTGCAAAACCAGCTAAATTGGTGGCGCTTTTATTAAAGTAAGCTACGTTGCTGCCATTTTGTAGATACGCATAGCTAGCATTATTTAATTTTAGGGAAAAGTATACATCATCATATCCAAAGGCCAAAGGATGGCTACTGTCTACCTTACTTTTAAAAATAGCTCCTGTAATTAAAGTATTGGCTCTGTTTCTTCTAGTATCTTCATAAGCAGTTAGATTTGCTGTTTTGTTTTCTTTGCCCTCAGTTGGTTTTTTGCTTTTCAACGCAAAACCTTCTTTGTTGGCAAAACTTCGTAAAGCTGTACCAATAGCGATAACAGTTCCGCCAGCTTGTGCAAAGTTGTTTATTTTCTCTAAACCACTTTTATTTAAGATAGTACTATAATACCCATTGGGTATGATTAACACATCATATTTATCTAAATCTACCCTGTTGATATAGTCTGTATCAAGTGCAGTTAAAGGATAATGTAACTGAGTCTCAAAGAAATGCCAAATCTCACCAAAACTTAAAGAAGAAGTTCCTTTACCAGAAATAACGGCTACTTTTTGTTTGTTAATAGGGTGTACGCTAGAAGATCCAAAGTCTTTTCCAGAACTTACAAAGCCTGTTTGCACTGGAGTTAATTTTCTATTTTTATTCTGAGCGATAGAAGTTATGTGTTTGTCAAACTCCTTATTTGTTTTGTTGTCGCCACGTAAAATAATTAAGGTCCCTTTAGCATATGAATTTCCTTCTATGGTAAAATCTTTTTCAGAAAAACGAACACGAACATCTTCCTGAAGTAAGGCTGCTAAGAAAGAAGCATCTTCTAAACTATTCCATTTTGATACATATGCATAGGCATTCTTATCTATTTCATTATTTGCAGTATCTACCATGACATCTTTTCTAGAAGAAACCTTGGTTGTTGAAGCTATTGCTTTAAAACCGTGCGCATAGGGTAGTGACCAAGCAGTAATATCATAGGTTAAAGAATCGGTTAGTTTTGCATTGGGTTCAAACAAAACTTTTACCATTTTTCCTTTTGGTTGTTGGGTATGAATAACCAAATCTTTTGTATTTACAGACATGCGAGATTCTTGTTGAGTGAGGTAATTATATCCTTTTACAAGTCCTTTATTAGTGAATTCATAATCAATTTGATGCTTGTCTAGTAAAGCAAGTAAACGAGTTGTTTTGTCTTTGTTTTCATTCTTTAAAACATAACTTTTATACTTGAAGCTTCCTGTGTCAAAGAATTTTTTAAATTCAGTATTTAATGTAACAGCATTTTTGGAGGCTATTTCTACAGTAGACAGGCCAGTAGTTTTATGATGCGCTACTCTGTCTACCAACGTAAGTTCATACCCATGATCTGTATCTACTCCTAAACCACCCATGCCACCACCAGCTTGTTCATAGGTCATTCCAATAGCACCCATATATGTTGGATACGTATCACCATAACTAGGATAGAGTAAATCAAAACTTTCTTTGGTAAAATACAACCATCCATTTTTATCAAAATATCGTGCGTGATTTTTTCCTATCTGAGTTTGGAAATTACGTTGCCAGTCTGTAATAATTTCATGAAAAGGCTCTGTGGCAGGAGCAAAGTAATACGGATTATTCATAGATTGTTCGTGAAAATCTACATGAATATGTGGCATCCATTTGTTGTAAATCTTTAAGCGTTGAGTAGATTCTATTTGTGTAGCCCAGGCCCAGTCTCTATTTAAATCAAATAAATAATGATTTGCTCTTCCACCTGGCCATGGTTCTCTGTGTTCTTTTGAATTTTGATCTGTAGTATAGGGCTCACTTTTTACTTGATTGTACCAGTTTGCATACCTATCTCGTCCATCTGGATTAATACACGGATCTATAATTACCAAGGTGTTCTCTAACTGATCTTTTTTTGTTGTCACCAATTCATACAAGGTTTGCATGGAAGCCTCTGTACTAGACGCTTCATTACCATGTACATTATAACTCAACCATACAATAGCAATATCATTACTACTGGTAGGCTTTAAGCCCGTTTGACCAAGATTATTACGTCTTATTTGTTCTATGTTTTCTATATTCTTTTTAGAAGAAATATAACTTACGTACAAAGGTCTACGCTCATTAGTTTCACCGTACTTTTCTAATAAAACGTTGTCTAGTTGAGTACTTACATAGGTAAAATAATCTACAACTCTATGATGGCGTGTAAACTGCTTTCCTAGTTCGTAGCCTAAAAATTCTTTAGGAGATTGAATATTTTGAGAAAAAAGAGAAGATGAACATATAATTGCTAATAGTAAAACTCTAAACTTCATAAGGTATCTAATTGATGAAAACCAAAAGTAAGGATTTATTTAGAGAAAAAGAGGCTTTAAAAAGCTGTTAGTCCGTACATTTATTAAAAGCTGACCACAAATTTAGTATTTTTGATAAAATTTTTAATTTTATTGCTTTCAACCATTGCAATAAAGTTTTTTTTAATAGCGTTATGGTATAATTTTATGAAGTTTACGCACATTCCATTTCAGAAAACAGGATTCTTTTCTAAGACAATGACTGATTATTTAGATCAGAAAGAATCGATCCAGCCGTTCTACAATAATTTTCCAGATATGGAGGGATTTGCCCCACAAATTCAGGAGAAAGCAACATATTTTCCACTAGCAACTAGAAAAGAATTGGTAACTGTTTTACGAGA
>MDTF01008768.1_pt1 | contig 11109 bp, 12 predicted proteins | sample 811191 | NCBI WGS metagenome assembly MDTF01 (sample SAMN05326649, study PRJNA326480) | marine metagenome | isolation source: seawater | place: Southern Ocean | collected 2011
TAAATAGAGGCAATTTTTCTCCTTGCTAAAACAAAGCTATTAAGTTGTTTTAATTGAGAAACTCCTAACGCACATTGAAAATCTGTGATTCTATAATTTGACCCTGCCTCATGAACCTCATAATACCAAGGACCTTCCTTTTTGGTGTGTTGCATACAGTGATTACGTATTTGAGCAATTCTATTTGCAATTTTTTTATTTTTTGAAAAGATAGACCCACCTTCCCCTGTTGTTATAGCTTTTACAGGATGAAAACTTTGAGTTACGAGGTCTGAATAATAAGTTGCATACTTAAAATTATTATTAAGTTTAGACCCCATGGAATGACAAGCATCATTAATTAATTTAAAATTATATTTATTCGATAAATATCTTAATGACTTCCAGTCACAAGGGTGCCCAGCATAGTCAACTGCTATTACAGCTTTGAAAGATTTTTTTCTTAATTTATCTTCAAGTTTTTCAGGATCAATAGTAAAACTTTCATTTTCTACATCTGTAAATACTGGTGTTGCATTGTTATTAACTATACAGTTTGCAGTAGCTAAAAAAGATAAAGGAGTAGTGATAATTTTATCATCCTTTTTCCAACCAAGTGCTTTACCAACTATATTCAATGCTGATGTGCCATTATTTACAACAGAACAAAATTTTCCTCCAAATTTTTTAATTAATTTTTGTTCGAACTTATCTACATTTGGACCAGATGTTAAAAAATCACTTCTTAAAGTTTTTATAACTGCTTTAAAATCATTATCCTTTAATGTTTGTTTTCCATAATTAATCATAATTATATCTTTAGTTAGAATATTAAATTTTCTTTATAATAAAGCTTTTCAATTTTTGATTTAAATTTTGAAAATTCTTTTAATTCCCTTTTGGTTTTTTCTGGGTTTTTTTCTACTAATCTTATCTTTATATTAAAAAATAATCTACTCACTAATGGCTTAACACCCATCCATTTAGATAATTCTAAATATTTATTATAATCAAAATCTTCAATTCTAAAGATTTTATAATTTTTTTTTGGTATTTTTTTTAAATCATGAAAAATTTCAGTATATATTTCATTCCAATACCATTTAATTTTTAGTATTTGATCTAAATTATTCCACTTAGAAAAATACTTACCTTTTGGACTTAATCTGCAAAAATTATGGTGTTTATTGTGAAAGCTAGTTGCAACACCTTGATATCCGATGATTTTGTTTGGGTCGTCTTTAACATATCTTGTTTTATACCAACCTTTTTTTTTTAAAGAATAAGAAACATCAAGTGGGTTTCTTAAAAGAATTATAAATTTAGAGTTAAATTTTTTGTATATCGGGTGTGTATGTAGTGCTAAAAAAGAACTGGCCTCAAAAGCAATTTTATTTACTTTTTTCGAACTCTTAATTACCTTTGACAATTGGTTAATTAATGGAGCTTCATCGATGTTCATATCATTATATTTGGCAAATTTATAATATGAATGTATTAGAGGATGGCTTTCATCTTTTGCTTTAATTTTATTATGACTTTTAAACAAATTGAATAAAAATGTCTCACCACATTGTCCACTGCCTGTTACAAATACACTTTTCATATATTAAACTACCTACTTATTATTAATTTCTTTTAGAGTGAAATTTTTTCCACTGAAGTTTATGATATTTTTCATTGATTTTCAAAAAATTTTTATTCTTTTCAAGAAAAGCAGTGATTTCAACTAATGAAAAAAATTTATTTTTTTTATAAAGTTTTTCAAAAACTTCTTTTATCAAAATATAGTCTTCATGGTAGTCTAAAGTTAATCTAATGTCCTTAGAGTGATTTTTTAATTTTTTTCCACAATAATGATGTATTGAAAAAATTTTGGGATTAGACCATAAAAAGGACGTAACATGCTCTCTATCAAATTTAGACTTGGCTAATTTTTGAGCTTTTTCTAATGATCTAAAGTTAAAAATTTCACAATGAAAACCATCTGGCAAATAGTTCAAATCTAAATTACTCAAATAATCATAATCATTTTTTAAAAAAATTTTTAGTAATTCATTAATATACTTTATGTCAATTAAAGGACAATCCGCAGTCACTCTGATAATTACTGATGCTTTATTGATTTTAGCACAATCATAATAACGCTTTAAAACATTGTGTTCATCACCACGATAAATTTTTACATTTATTAATTTTGCAATTTTAGCGGTTTCATCATCTAATTTATGTTTTGTTGTGGCAACAATTAAATCATCTATTGTTTTTAATCTTTTTAATCTTTCAAGCAAATGCCGAAGCAGACTTTTTCCAAATACAGGCATTAATATTTTTCCTGGTAGTCTTTTGCTGTTTACTCTAGCTTGTACAATGCAGGATATTTTTTTTTTCATAAATGAATCCAACTTTTATCCAAAGAAAAAAAGTTTTTTACCAAGTTTTTTGATTTCTATTTTTTCTTTTAGATTAAAGTCCCTACGTAATGTCTCTATTTCATTCTCTATAGATTTTTTTTTAATATCTGGAAACTTATAATTTAGTTTATTTTTCATTCTACCGTATTTTCCACGCACAATTAAAATAATTGTGTGGAGAATTAATTTCAAATTTTCATAAATAATTAAATTAAAATAGATTAGAAAATTATTATTATTTTTTGCTGATATATTTTTTGAGAGTTTAAACCATACATTAGAAATATTTTCTGCTGCAAGTCTCTTATTCTTGAATTGTATTCTTTCATTTAGTATTTTTTGGAATTTTTTATTATCAAAATTGATTTTTTTAAGATTCTTAATCACCCTAAAAAGTTTATCTTGATTTTTAATGTTCAAAGATATTTTTTTTAAAAACTCACCATTACCTTTGTATTTTATTGGTACATAATTAATTACCACCTTATTTGAAATAACTCCTTCACAGCCAGTTGTGCAGCCACTTTGAATCATTAATTTACAATTTTTGATCCAAAAAGAAGCTGCTCCTGAATTACTGATATATAAATTATTCATTTTATAAAGTTTTTTATGCCAATAATTGATATTTTCTACTGGGTGGGGCCTAACACAAAAATTATAGTTAGGAAATTTTTTTGTAAGATTATTTATTAGATTAACAAATTTTATTATTAGTTCTTTTTGATAGGGGTAGAAATCTTGATCTCTTTTTAAAAGATTTGGAGTTCTGTCATAATAACCTTCTCTCTTTTTCATATCAATTATATTTTTGTATGAGTTAATGTTGTTTGAAAAAGAAAAATTTGTACAAATAAGTATATATGGTTTTTTAAAAATTTGTTCTTCATCTTTGTTTTTTTCGAAGTTAATTTTTTTTTTCCAGATATCTGATCTGGGTGATCCTGTTAAGTAAAACTTATTTTTAGATTTAGTGAAATATTTTCTTAAAATTTTATAATCATATTTTCCCCAACAGAAGAAGGCTGATGTTTTGTCTAATTCTTTTTTTGATACTCTGTTTGTTATAAAATATTCCTCATAATCAAAATCATCTAATAGTCCATGCTCTTCATCTATTGCTGTTATTAAGTATTTTTTTTCGTGTAAATTTTGATGAAACTTAGACTTAGCTTCTCCATGCGTTATACTCTTTGTGTGAATTATTCCTGGATTAATTAGATTTTTTTTTAATAGGTGCTTAAATGTACTTGAATCTGAAATATAAACATTAAAAGATTTTTTTAAGGAAATTAAAGTTAATAAAAGATTTCCATGTAGTTCTCTTCTAACCATCTCCATAATTATGTAAATATTTTTTTTTTTCATTGTCTACTTTTACTGTTCAATTTTTTATACCTTTCAATATACTTGGTCTATCTTGATCACAGTCACCTTTGAACATGTGGATTACTTTTGTATTTTTTGATTTGATAGCCCAGCCTAAATTAATATTCTTTTTTACAAATGGTTCAAAATAATTGGGTATTGTTATATTGTTTTTAAAATTATTTTTAGTTAATCCTGATCTAAGCATTATAGATTCCTTAATTCCATATTCATAAAAATCAACATACTCTGCATTAATTTCAACTATTAACCTTTGAAGTGCAGAATTAACTCCTATTAATGCTTCCTCATGTCCAAAAAAGTCAACAATTCTTAATGCTTTTCTTTTTTTATATTTACAAATTCTTGTTACAAAAAAACCCATCACATTTACTGAATGATAAATTAAATATATTTTATATTTATAGTGTGGGTGACTAATATATCTATTTTGAAAATAAGCTTCATCTTTTCCATATTTTTCGATTAGTCCATCAATTTCACTTCCAAAAATTTTAAGTTTTAATTTACCTTTTAAGTGTTTAATTTTTTGGTCAGATGAATCTTTAAAAGATATTCTGTTAGAATTTGTTGGTTTATCAATGATCTTAAATGAATTAATTTTTGGGTTTATAATAAAATAATGATTCATATTGCCAACTTTAAAACCCATTTTTTTATAAAGTATTTTGGCTTTTTTATTACAACCAATAGTGCCAATTCTGTTAAACTTTAATTTACTTTGGGGGAAAAAAATTAAATCTAAACCTGGATTTGGAGTTCCTTTTATAGCAAACCAATTGACCATCCATACAGTATTATTTGAAATTAATTTTTTTGAGAAATGACTGTGACTTATAAATCCATGACAACCGATTATTTTTTTGTTTTCTTTTGCAATAATAAAATTGTATATATTTTTTTTTTCTTGATGCTGCCACTTCATAAACTTAATGTCCTTTGCTAGTATATGATCTGGTGACCAATGCTCGCTAATGAACTTCATTAGATCGTGTATATTTTGAGTACTACAAAAATTTATTGAAAACAATGTCTTAACATTTTAATTTTTTTACATTATTGATAATTAAATTTTGATTTTTAACTTATATTTAGTATCTTTCAATCTGTTTTATTTATGAAAATTAGTGAAATTACAAAAAAAGTTGAAGACATAATAGTGGGTGTGCTACATATTGATAATCTGCCTCTCAATGCTTCATCAATTAATGTTAAGGAATGGGACTCATTGGCGTATCTAACTATAGTATCAAAATTAGAAAAAGACTTTAAATTAAAAATTACACAAAAAAATATTAATAACTTTAATAGTATAAAAAATATTATTAAAGAAATAAAATTATGCATAAAAAAATAACTCTAGCTGATTATTTTAGTGCACACGCTAGTAAAGAAAAATTTATTCTTGAGTTAGAAACTGGGAAAAAAAAAAATCATTCTTTAATTTTGAGTCATGCTCATAGAATGGCAGCATTTGAAAAAATAAAAGAAGGGGATATTGTTACTGTAATACTTCCAAATTCAATAGATTATGTGGAATGTTTTTTAGCTTCATTACTTGGTGGCTGGATCTTTAATCCACTTCCATATTTTATACAAGACCAAGAAATGAGAAAAATTTTTGAGTATATTAAACCTAAGGCTATAATAACTGATAGAGAAGAAATTTTTACTAATTTTTCAAGTAAATATAAAATATATAATTCTACAGAAATAATTTCAAAAAATAAAAGTCATAAATTAATAAAAATTAATCCTAATAATCCTGCTGCCTTGTATTATTCCTCTGGAACCACGGGGAACCCAAAAGGTGTTTTATATTCTCATGACAATATGGTTTCACTAATTACATCTATTATAAAGGGATTCAAATTTACTAAAAATGATCATCAACTTGCTTTTTTACCTTTTGGTCATACCGCTTCAATAAATTATAATATTTTACCTTCATTATTAATTGGTTGTAATTTATTTATATCAAAAGGCTTTGAGCACTTAAGGGATAATTTCTTTAATGTATTAGAAAAAAATATGATCACTTATACCGAAATAGTACCTACGGTTCTCTTTGTGCTTAACAAACTAAAGTTTGATGTCAAAAGTTTAGATTTATCATCATTAAATTTTATTGGGTGTGGCTCTTCCACGTTACCACTAAGTGCCCAAAAAGAATTTATTAAACAATATGGAATAGGTATTGGAAATCTTTATGGATTATCTGAAACAGGACCTACTCATATTGATGACCCCAGAGTGAAAAATTGGAAGCCTGGGAGTATTGGAGTACCACTTGATGTAAATGAATGTAAAATAAATGAAGATGGTGAGATTCTTATAAAAGGTAAAAATGTATTTGTCGGTTATTATAAAAATGAAAAACTATACAAAGATATTGTTAGAAACCAATGGTTTCATACTGGAGATTTAGGTAAATATAATGAAGGGAAATTTTATTTCAATGACAGAAAAAAAGACCTTATTATAAAAGGTGGAATCAATATTGTGCCTATGGAAATTGAGGAAGTAGTTCACGAACATCCAAATATCTTAGAATGTGTTGTGGTAGGTAAACTTCATAAAATTCATGGTGAAGATGTTGTTCTTGTAGCAGTTAAAAATGGTAAAATAGACGATACGAAGCTTAAAAATGAAATAATTAAACTTTGTAGAAATAATTTTTCTTCATATAAAATTCCTAGTCATATTGAGTTTTGGGAAAGCATTCCAAAAACTGCTTCGAAAAAGCTTTTACGAAGAAAAGTAAGAGTGTTAATCAATAAACCATTATAATTGTTGAATAGTTTACTATCAATTGTTAAAGATAATTAAATTTTATTAAAAAAATAATTTAAAATGAAAAAAATAGCTGGAATTAATGGATTTGGGCGTTTTGGTTTACACCTTTTAAAATATTGGTTAGACCGAAGTGAGAAGTCATTTTTTTTGATAAAATATATCAATGATGATTTTTTAACGATTAATCAAATAATTGAAATTCTTAAAAAAGATAAAAATGTTTTATTTAATAAATATAAAGTTCAAAAAGTAGGAAATAAAATTTGTCTTTTAAAATCAAATGGAACATCTTATGAAATTGAATATTCAAAAAAAGAAAAAAATCATATTCCCTGGATTGGAAAACCTGAGCTATTTTTTGAGTGTTCTGGACAAAATACGGCCAGAAAAGATTGTTTAAAATTTTTAAAAAGTAAAACTAAAACGGTTATTATTTCAGCAACTAGTTGGGATTCAGATGAAACACTTATATATGGTTTTAATCATCATCAATTTAAGAAAAAAAACAAAATTATTTCTTACGGCTCATGTACTGTTAATGCCTTTATACCACTAGGTTCTTTCATGGAAAATAATTATGGAATTATTGATGCTGATGTTAATGTTGTCCATAATATTCAAGAATATCGTCTAAAAGATAACAATACACTTAACAGAAAATTTTGTACGTTAGAAAAATCTGGACCTCAACTACTAAAGGCTATTAATAAAAAAAATTTTAAGGTGAATTATACTGTGGTCCCTTATACTGGAGTTTCAATGATAGATTTTCGTTTTAGAATAAAAAATTGCCCTTCATTAAATAGATTTTTTAACACTTTAGAAAAGGCAACTAAAGATGGTGACCTAAAGGGTCTATACAATATACATGAGGCTGATAGAGGGCCTGAAGTACATAATTGTACACCATTTTCTGCAGTTTTCATAAGAGAGAACCTTAAAGTAATTAATGATCAAGTGTATATCTCTGGTTATTTTGACAATGAAAACTCGGTTAACCGTTATTATGATTTAGTTGATTATATTTCAAATAAAATTTAATTAAAAAATTATTGTTATGAATTCTTTCACAACCGTAAACTATCATTATGTAAGACCAATAAAAGAGTCTAAGTATCCCACTATAAAGGGCCTAGAGCTAAAAAAATTTATAAATCAATTAAATTTTTTAATGAAAAATTATAATATTATTTCTGCTGAGGACTTGATCAACTCCATATCACATAAAACTAAACTTCCAAAGAAGGCCTGCTTACTAACTTTTGATGACGGCTACAAAGACCATCACAAATATGTAATGCCAGAGCTGGTTAAAAAAAAAATTTCAGGATGCTTCTTTCCATCTGCTGAAAATATTATAAATAATAATGTTACAGAAACAAATAAGATTCATTTTATTTTAGAGAAGCAAAAAAATACCAATCTAATAATTAATGATATTAATATTTTTCTAAAGCATAACAACTTTCCAGCTCCTGATAAAAAAGAAATTTATAAAAATTTTGAAAGTTTATTTATTAAAAGGTATGGTAGTAAAAAAATTAAATATATTAAATTTTTATTACAATCATGGATTCCTGCACCTTTAAAAGAAGATTGTTGTACTTTTCTTTTTAATAAATATTTAAGAGTTAATGAAAAAGAATTCTCAAAAAAATTATACCTATCAACTAAAGAAATTCAAGAAATGATGAATAATGGAATGACTATAGGCGGGCATGGATATAGACATATAAGATTAGGAGATTTAAGTTATAAAAATCAAGCAATAGAAATAAATAAAATGTTAACTTTTCTTAAAAAGTTTAATATTAAAAAAAAATGGATCATGTGTTATCCTTATGGCTCGTTTAACAATGATACAAAAACTATATTAAATAAGAAAGATTGTTTATTTGCTTTCTCTGCTACTCCAGGTAGATCTTTATTGAATAAAAAAGATATTTTTAGTATTAAAAGATACGATACCAATAGTTTTTAAAAAAATTTTTAATGAAAATCGAAAAAAAAATAAATATACCTAGATTTCCAAAAGATATAGAGATAACAAAATTATTAGAGTCCATTGGTCTAAACAATAAATTTCTAAATAAAAAAAATGGTAATGTTCTTAGGCCTAACTTGAAAAAATTATTTTTTCTTTATAAATTAATAACATTAAATAAGAGGTTAACTGCTCTAGAATTTGGATCAGGATGGTCAACCCTAATATTAAGTTTGGCGTTGGGTGCAAATTTAAAAAAATATAAAAACAACACAATCAATCTAAAGAATGACAAATTTGAGATATTTTCTTTAGATAATAGTAAAAAATATTTGAATATTTCAAAAAAAAGATTGAGTTTTTTTAAAAACAAGCCTTCTGCTAAAGTTAATTTTTTTTATTCACCAGTGAAGATGTCAGAATTTGAAAGCAGAATTTGCACAGAATATACAAATCTCCCGTCGTGTAACCCCGACTTTATTTATTTAGATGGACCAGATCAATTTAATATAATTAACAAGATAAATAACTTTTCTTCTGCAAATAAAGATCTTATTCCAATGTCTTCTGATATCTTAAAAATAGAGTTTTATTTAATGCCTGGCACTATAATTCTAGTTGATGGAAGAGCTGGAAATGTTGAGTTTTTAAAAAAAAATTTTAAAAGAGTGTGGATTTATAAATTTATCAAAGAGGTTGACCAACATATATTTTTTCTAGACGAGCCTTCTTGGGGTGAAAAAAATTTAAGACTTTTGAAATTTTATAAAAATTAATCTCATTAAGCTATTTTTTGAATTTTTTAATCATATCAACTAATAATAATAAATAAAATTGATGAGAATTCTCAACAACATTATACATCTTTGAATTTATCCAAATATTAATATCACCCTTCTTTTTTAAAGAATTATCAATATTAAAACCTGTGAACGTTACTACTTTTGAGAATTTCATTTTTTTTGCAGCTGTGACAGCATTAAGCATATTTTTTGACTCACCACTTGAAGAAATTAGAATTAATAAGTCATCTTTATTTCCATATTTTTGAATAACTCTTGAAATCCAGTTCTCATATTTAAAATCATTTGCATAACATGTAATTAGTGCAGGATCATTGTAACTATAACATTTGATATTAGAGTTATTTGTCAAATCCATACTAAAATGTGATGCTATTGAAGCACTTCCACCGTTTCCAAATACATGAACATTTTTCTTATTTTGAAATTTTACTAAAGTTTCATAAATCTTTTCAATTTCTTTTTTTTGTGATTTTACTTTTGAAATAGCTAAATTAAATTCATCTATATAATTTATAATATAATCTTTTTTTAAATTTTTCATTGATATATTAAATTATAAATAACTTTTAAATTTTTGTTTCCACATATTATCATATCCATAAGATTTATCGTCAATATAAATATCTGAACTTGGCTTGTTTAAAAAAAGTTTATGAAATTTTAAGCCCCATTTTTTTAGTTGATTAAAAGTCTTTTTATATCCTTGCTTCTTAGATTTGTGAAAATTATCTTTATTTCTTCCCATATATCTTGCTGTATTAATTTTTATAATGTGCCCCTTTTCATACAATTTATTTATTATCTTGATGGCACTTTTATTAGGTTTTGAACTTTTATAATCACTCAAAACAGTCTTACAAATTGTGTTATCAATATCAAAACAAAAGGTAATTTTTTTTTTCACTGATTTATTCTATTATCAAATATCCTGAGCCTGCACTAAATTGTGATTGATAAATCTTAAAATTTATTTTACCAAAAATTTCTTTTATAGCAATAGTCTCTCCAGGAAAATCTTTGGAATTGGGCTCATCAAATCCAATAATACTCCCTTTCGTTAAAAAAGGTTTAATTGCTTTTAGGCAATCTTTGGTTGGCTTATAAATATCCATATCAAAATATGCTAATGAAATTAATGTTTGTTGATTTTTTTTTAAGTACTTTTTAATTGTTTTAGAAGCATCACCTTTAACAATTTCATGTCTGTTAAAATGGCTAGCTGGACTTTCTGAAGCATGGTAGCCCAAAATATCATTAAGATATTTTTCATAGTTTACACTTGTAGAAAAAGCTCCTACCTGAGCTAATTTTTTATTTCCTTTATTTTCATGTTTTGAGATAGATGGAAATCCTGAAAATGTATCAAAGCCTACAATTTTTTTTTGCATATTATAAGGTTCATAAATACCTCTAAAATTTAAAAATAAGCTCAAGTTTTGTCCCCATCTACATCCAAACTCCATTATATCGCCTGTAATATTTATTGTTTTTTGATAAAGCTCATTCATAAACAGAACCCTCATCAAATTGATTCTATTTTGAAATAATCCTAAATTACGTATCTTAAATTCGTCGTTGCCAGGCCATTCATTAAACATTTTAATCAATGTTTCTCTATTTTGTTTCTCACGTGGAGATGTATAGGTAGTAGAGGTTTGTATTTTTTTTTTCATATTATTTGACTATATATTTATTTATTTATTTTCAAATAAATCATTTAAAAATAAGCAAGGCAATTATA
>MDTF01014323.1_pt1 | contig 11108 bp, 10 predicted proteins | sample 811191 | NCBI WGS metagenome assembly MDTF01 (sample SAMN05326649, study PRJNA326480) | marine metagenome | isolation source: seawater | place: Southern Ocean | collected 2011
ATTCTCGCCTTGGTTTGCACGGCACGCCGAAGCGTCTGGTGGCAACAACCCGCACCTGCGCTCATGGCGTGGATTACGCTTCCTTTGGTGATTCAAGGAATCATGGCTTGGGGGCCTGGCATCGTCGGCGTCCCTGCAATTCCGATGTTCATCGTCGCTTCCCTAATGGCGTGCTTCACCGTCGTCTTTGTTGCTTGGACCGTCATGAACCGTCATGGGTTGTGGCTTCCATCAGGCTTGTGGGCGTTGCACCTCTTGTTGTTCCTGGCCTGCTTTGGATTCCCGAGTTTGGTCTACGCAGTGGTCTTCATCCTCATCGCTTCGGCCGTCTCTTGGGTCAGCGGTATTCTCACCCTCCGAAAGGGGTGGCGCGTTGTCGGAGCACTCGACTTGGTGCTTGGATGGATCATTGCAGGCATCGTCTTGATCAACGGTTCATCCGTTGGCGGCTTGTTGGCGATTTTACTCGCATCTGCAGCACTCTTGGGCGTCGTGACATGGCTCACTCAAACCTTTGAAGGCGAAATGGCGACCGAGTGAACTGAACCGCTTGGCAAACCTTGGCAGTCTTGGTACAAATCGCGACGTTCATTGACACATTGCCGATGAAAGAAGCGATGTTATCTGATCAAGAACGACGCCCATATCAGAAGAGTCAATGGTGGGTGAAAGCCTTAGCGAAATGCTGATTTTCGCTTGTGTCCCGCTGTTTCGCACACCGAGCGAGACTGGTGAACCATCCAAGGTGAAGGAAATGAGCATGAGGTTTGATTCGCCTTCCAAGCCGTGCCGGTCCCAAGAACCAACGGTGCCTTGGTGGTTGAAAAAAGTCTGAGCGATGGTTTCAACTTCATCGGCGAGAGCGTTTGAGCCTGTCCAAAGTGAACGGTCGACGTTCTTCACTGACCGGCGTTGTTTCCATCCACGGCTCATGTGGTGTGCCTCGTTTCCAACCGAGAACGCAAGAAGGTAACACACGAGGGATGCTGCTCCATCGCCGACAAGCGCCCACGTGTCGGCGTGGTGGGGGTGAGGCGTGGCCATGACGAGGTGTCCTGAGTCTTCGACGCCCAAGCAGCACGGTGCGGCTTCAGACGTGATGAGGGTGGGTTCGAGGGCTTTGGAAAGCCAACGGTCGCCAACCGCTGTTTCAATCACCGTCACATCTGCAGGAAGGCGGTGTGCTGTTGAGAGCAGGGACAAATCGGATTCGATGCTCGCTGCAAGGTGCCATGGCCGGTTGCTTTGGTGTGTTGCAGCGCTCAAAATAGCGTCGCCGAGAGCATCCCCGTCGACCACCATGAAGCCCCGTTCTGTCGCTTGTAAGACCAAGCATCGATCGCCATCACCGTCAAGCGCAGCACCAACAATCGTGCCAGGGGGAGCTGGGTGTAGATTTTGCAGCAAACGGTGCGAGGAGGAAGTGGCTTCTTCGAAGGTCCATGTTTGCGTTGGTGAGAAATCCCCCGCGCCGCAATTCAGGTTCAACGCTTCTGCTTCAGCACTTACTTCAACGGCGCGAACGCCGCGCTCTGAAAGCCATGCAGCAAGCCATGTGTGAGCGGCTCCCTTCGAACAATCAAGCACGAATGGATCGGCGAGGCGTGAGGCGTCAAAACCCTGAGCGCCCACGAGGGTTTGGAAGTGTCCGAAGCGCTCTGTGAGCCATGCTGGATGGAGCACTGAGGCGCTCGTTGAGGCGTTGTATGGTTCGCTGGCTTGGCTGAGTTCCTTTGCTTCAATCTCATCGATTTCTCGTTCTTCTGATGCAAGAGCGTCGGCGACGCCCGAGACATGATCTTCAAAATGAGGGGTCGACTTGAAGCCATTTGCATCGAACACCTTCAGTCCTGAATCTGAAACCGGATTGTGGCTGGCCGTAATCATACAACCGAGCCGTGCGTTGTGATGGAGCAACGCCCGGTGCAAAGCCGGGGTCGCACACAGGCCAACATGAACCACAGAACATCCCACCAGGCGAAGGCCGAGCGTCAGTGCTGCTGTGAGTTCGAGGTTGTTTGGTCGCTCGTCCCAACCGATCACCACTTTCATTCCTGAACCAGAGAGTGTGTCCATGGTGCGGCCAAGGGCCTCGCCAACCACCCGCATCAATGCAGGGCAAATCACTCGCTGTTCGTGGAGGGCGAGAATGGCTTGGGTTTCATCTGGATTTGTTTCGACAACCTTTCCACGAATCCCATCGGTACCAAACAGACGACGGACCATTTTACTTCACCTGTGGGTTGAATGTTCGGGATGGAGCCCCGTCACGGTCACGTTCGGCCATACGGCGCTTTGTGGCCCGAGTACGGTCCCAGGATTGGTGACGCTGTTGCATCCAAGTTGGCACCCTTCACCGAGCACTGCGCCGAATTTGCGCAGACCGCTGGCGAGGCGCGAACCATCGAGGCGAAGATGAACTTCCCCGCCATCGTTGCGAAGGTTGCTGAGTTTTGTTCCAGCGCCAAGGTTGACATCCTTACCGAGGATTGAATCCCCGACGTAATTGAAATGAGGTGCTTTTGCCCCAGGAAGGAGAATCGAATGCTTTACTTCCGTGTTATGGCCGACAACTGCGCCAGCACAGATCCAAGAAAAAGGGCGGACATAAGCGCCATGCCGCACTTCTGCATCCGCTTCGACAAGGCAAGGTCCGATGAAATGCGCCGAAGGTTCCAGTTTCGCTGATGCGTGGACAACAACAGGCCCCTGTGATTCGTCGATGGTTGCCCCGCTGTCAACGGGGTCTTGGGTTGCTTCTGAAAATTCACTGATGGCCTGTAAAAGCTGGGCCTTGAGCCCGTTAGCAGAGGTTGGATCGAGGACAGCCCATGCTGGGGCTGCGGGGTCAAATTGCGGTACAGCGCCTTTGGGCTGTGTTGAGAAAAGGGATGGAAACAATGCGTTCGGGCGCACCCAATTTGGCCAATCCATACATGGGCCATGAACCCCGTTCGCATGAAGGTAGCGCTACACTCACGCCGCAATGTGATACATTCGCTTCCCTGTGGAATGATCGAGTGTGAACGCAATGAAGTCCGAAAGGTAACGCGGGATGAAGAACCCCACCTTGCGCGCCGTAAGTCCATGGTTCCTCATGCGTCGTTCATTTGACAGGTGGTGAACGATGTCAGCAGCCGAACAACTCGGTTGCGTGGCTACGTATTCCACAATTTCATTCTTCAGTCGTGCAAGCCGTGCTTCTTTTTGCGTCCCGTTTCCCTTCATCTTTCTCATAATATACATCGTTCTCAGCGTATATCAAATGTTGATGGGGAGTCCATGGGCGCCCGTGTTTCAGAGGATTTTCAGGACCGTGTTCCACTTCATAGACGACCCTCTGCGGAACATATCTTGGTGGAATTGGCGTTGTGGCAAGTGCGCTGTGCGAGCAAGGCGACCCCTGTTGTCGTAGCATCCATGGCGAATGTGAATCGGGACCATCACCTGGCCAATCACAACTTCCGGTGCTGTCACTGGCGGGGCTTCGCGTTCGATGTTCTCGTTTTCCCCATCCCATACGATTTCATCGTGGGTTGGAGCCATGATTGGTTCAAATTCAAAATGGAGGGCGCCCTCTGCTGGTTTGACCGGTTTCCAAGTTCCTAAACGATCGTTGTCCAGCCACGTGATCATTGCTTTCATTTGCTCTACTGTCGCCATCGTCATGTGAGTTCTTTCCCACCAGCCATGTGTCCGAGCAACCGTGATGTGATGGACACCGGGGTATGTGTCGCGGGAATCAAGACCATCTGCGTAGGTTCGGCAAAGATCGGTTAAACGAACGGTGAAGATGGGCAAAGGCCCCATTCGGATGTCTTGCAAGCGGTATGGGTTGGCAAGTTCTCCGAGCAGGAGAAACGGTCGGCGTTCGCTCATTGGCGGGGCGTCATGAGCTGCCAAGAGTTCGTCAACGGTCCCATCTGGGCTGGTGAAAGCGGAACAGTAGGATTGCAGATCTGCACCTGCCAGAGGTCCTGCGGGCGCATCGGTAGGGGGCGTCAAATCACTCAATGCTGAGGGCGAATAGAACAACGGGTGTTCTGGTAAAGCGACCGGGGAATTGGATGGTGCATAGGGCCAGAGTCGAGGAGAACTGTCGCGCATGATGTGTCCTAAAGCCCGGGCTGTATCAATTCAGCGCTCATGCTTGGAAGGTCGACTCTTGGAGGCATTGTGGGCACGTGACTTTGATTGGACGGATCGATGGAATTCCAAGGGTCACGCCACAAGAAGGGCAGAGGATCGCTTGTTCCACACTTTTTCGTCGCTCGGCGGCTTGGCTTGAAGGATCATAAGCAAAACGGAAACTCCTCTTTTCAGCGGGGTTTGGGACTGTTGGAAGGCCTGGCATTTCCTTGCTCGAGGGTGCAAATGTTGCAGGGTCGGCGCCCGAAACGGGTGTGCTTGGCCCAAGTTGCTGTTCGATCCATTCGCTCGTGACGCCGTATTGTGCTGAAATCTTATCAGTTTCGAGCATTCTGTCATAACCGCTCAGGCGAGCAAGGGCCTGAAGAACTTCATCGGGTACGTGAGTCATAGCGGTTGGTGATTTGCCATCATTCTTCACTCTTCACTTATATTGTGTCGAGGGTTTGCCGGTATCCGGAACCCTCAATCTTGGATGTGGAAGTTATCATGACGCCGAAAGCCTTGAAAGAGAGCCGCGTCCGCCCGGGAACCAACAGAGGGACCTCAATGCCTCAAATCAAGCCCCGAAAACTGACGCGAGACGTCATGGCCAGAATGACACCCAAGCAACGCGCAGAGACCGCAAGGACGATCTCGTGTGGAGAGACCATGCTTGAAGCACACTGGGTATGGCATGATGCTTCGATGACTGATGTCATCGACGACCTGACTGCAAACAACTGGGACCACGTGTTCGTCATCGATCAAGAAGGCGCTCCCGAAGGTCGCATTCACGCGGTTGATGTTTTGAAAATCATCGCTCGGAAAAAGGTCAACCGTGACATCGCCTGGATGCATGGAATTCCTGCTCGACAGTTGGTCAACCTTCCCCCAATCACCGTCACACAAACAACGCCCTTGCTCAAGGCAGGAGCGTTGATGCTGACTCACGACCTCAACCAAATTGGTGTCGTCAACAAAGACGGCGCCTTGGTGGGCGTTGTTGGACACAACACGATGGCTCGGCACATGCCGAAGTTCATCCTGTGATCAAATGCCCCAATACCGCTCAGCTTGGGCCTGCTTGGCTTGAAGAGAGCGAACGATGGTCATGGTCATCCAAAGGACAACAACCCAAATTAATGGGTTTGTCAAATCCTCTAAGACCTTCTGTACGCTGAATTCATAGGCGGTACCGCCAAGAACATCTGTGGCGATTTCAAGCGCCTTATCGACAAAGGAGTACACGACCATTCCAAAGATTCCGAGCACGATCAGTCGGCCAGAAAAGGAACCGCGCTTGAGTCGGAGAAGCATGAATCCTGCCGTCGAGGTGAGGAAGGCAATCACGATCCAAGCCAGTGCTTTGTGCACCGCTTCAAGCCAGACAACGGATTGAGAGAAATCATCGGCAAGAGCGGTGTACTCTCTCCAGCCTTCTGCAACTGCAAAGATGGCACTGAACAAGGTAGCTGTCCACAAAAGCGATGAAAACATTGCAGCGTCTGCGTTCTCTCGCATCTCTTGAATGACTTTGTTAACGGTGGTTTCGATACCGGCACCCTTGCTCAGAATGTAGAGCCCTGTCACCATCGGTAAGCCACCGATCAGAAGGCCGCCGATTTCATTTGGCAACATGATGCCAAGACCAAACACGGCAAGAACGAGTCCGAACGGAATCATAATTTTCGCTCGCCATTTTGGATCTTCTAAGGCTTTGACGATGTAGTAGTAGGTCCCTTCAATGCCCTTCGATTGCTTGACAATGATTTTTTGCACGTGGTCGATTCGAACTTGAGATTGGATGATTGGGAGCACGGACTCGTCCTCTGCTCCATCGGTGACAAGGATGGCCTTGTCGGGTTGGAATTGGGCCACGACTTCTTCGAGTTGTGCTGCAACAGCACGGTCAGAGCGGAGGCCGACTTTTTCGTCCCCGGTAAGGATGGCGATCTCGACTTCATCTTCATCCGATTTCTCCCCGAGGATCTTGTCGTGTTGTGACAGAGCGCCGAGCATGGCGTTCGTGTCGCTTTCTTCTGGATCAGCAATGCCTAATTTCAGCGCCGCTGTGAGCACTTGTCGGCGTCCAATGACGGGGCCGCGAATCGCGGTTTTGATCCCAAGATCGTTGTCTCGGTCAACTGTCAAAACGAGTGTTCGTACCATTAAAAATCCCCGGTGGTCATGATGACCTAACTGTTCACCCAATTCAAATGCTTCGCGCGAAACCCCGGACATCAAGGCGTTCGTTGAAGGTTATTCTTGAGGCGATGGAGGTTCCTGTTCGGGTTGGGCCGCTGGCGTTGGTTGTGCAACGGGTTGTGTGCTTTGTGTTCGAGCCTTCCAACGCTGAGTGGCCCGTATGTACTTGAGAGGGTGGTCAAGCCAAGGTTGGTCACACAATCGATCGTCACCCGGTAAAACTGGACAATTGTGGTTGATTTTCAATTTACCACAACTCGAAGGAGTGTAGCCGTGCTGGTAAACGTGGTCGACTTGGTACCCCGTGGTGCTCTCGCTGAAGTCGGGTGCGCTGCGGAAAAAGTTCACACACGATTCTTTTGGAAGGGCGAGCACGGCGGACATCGAAGCCAAAAACAGACGGCCGAAGTGGTTGAGGTTGACACCCATTGCAAGGTCTGAGGCCGCCTTTCGCATGCATGGAGGCCAATCTGATTCGTCAGCCCCAACCAGCGCGATGGCTTCACTTGCCTGATTTGACATCAGGTTGCGAACCATGCCGACTGGTTCTGCCAATCGGATGGCTAGGTCCGTGGTGATCTCTGCCATCTTCTCCAACGCATCTTGTTCAACACCTCGTTTGATTCGTTCACGCAGCAAACGAGCGAGTTTCGCAGAGGACCCATAGGTTGGTTCATCGAACAACGTCACCCATCCTTTGTTGACGTCGCAATTGGGCAACCGCCATCGGGCTCCGGTAATTTTAGGACAAATCTCGATGAAGTCGCTGAGTCCAACATTCCACACCGGGCCCGATTGGGATTGGCGCATGGAGCGCATGTCACCGGTTCCAGAGCCGATGCTCGTGGCCGCTTGCATGCCGCCTTTGCCTTCCTTACGTTCGAGTTCACTGATGTAACTGCGGGCGATGTCTTCGATGTTCTTTGTGTCCTTGATGAGAATTTGTTCGGCCCGAGCAGCTTCTGCTTGTGCCCAGCGTGCAATCAAGCGCTCGTCTTCTGAAGCACAGACAACAAGGCGGGCGTAATAGAAAGAAAAGGCCTCGACAATTCTGCCTTCTTCGGTGAACAAATCGCCGCCAACCACCTCGACGCCTTCTTTGGACTGAATGGAATCAATGAGGCGGATCCTCGCTCTCGAACGCGCCTTTTCCATCCATGAACCATCCAGGAGTTCGTCCAAATCGATGCCGTGCTCGACCGCCATGGAGCGAATCCAGCCACTGGCCTGAGGCAGGAACGGATAACGGGCAAACGTCACCTCATCGTCAAGTTCCGGCAGGGACCTTGGGACGGGCATGACTTACCCACGCGCAACGACCGCATAAGAACTTCAACGGATGATTGATGAGGGCGGTGTGGGAGCAAAGGGCATGCACGAGGCGTTTCAACAAAGCCTCGTCGATGTTCAAAGTGAGGTCCGGGCAGCCTTTGAGTGGACGGTTGCGAGCGACCGCTCAAGCGCAGAAGCCATGGTCGCATGTGTCCAAAATCATGCTGCTATGCTACCGGTATGGCGCAACGCAGCTCGAAACCAAACGCTTGAACACCTCCGCTCGGAGTTGCTTGCTGCCAAAGAAGTCGTTGTCCTCGGGGCTGCTGTGACCGAATCTGAAGTTGAATCCATGGACATGGATGAGCGACTGATCATTGCCGCTGATGGCTCGGTCGGCGCACTCTCCGACCGCTCGAAACTGGCGTGCGTGGTCTCGGATTTTGATGGCGGTGTGCATCTTGATGGCGCTGCTGGACAAGGAACGGTGATGGTCGTTCATGCCCACGGAGATAACCCTGTGCGATGGTTGGAATGCCTGAACACATGGTCGCAGTACCCCACGCCCCCTCGCCTCATTCTCACACATCAAACGCCTGAAGTGCTGGCAAATGCGCACAACTTTGGCGGTTTTACCGACGGGGATCGGGCGGTATGCTTTGCTTTGGCAATGGGCGTTGCAAAGGAAAATATCCGCCTTGTGGGCTTTGCATTGAACATGGTGGGTGCCTGGTCGGCCACCACTGTAGCAGAGCGGAAATTGGAGAAATTAGTCTGGATGAACCGCATTTTAAGTTCGGTCGGCCTTGAAGATGCGGTGGCCAAGTGAAGAATACATACCATCAAAAGCAACAGGATGAAACAGAATTCGCTATGGAGCGAAAACGACTCGTCAATCTGGTGTTATGGCCAGTTGCTTTGTTGGTCTTGAATACGCTATGGATGAGCGTTGCAGGCGGCAGTGCTCCTTACGAGATCAACGATGAAAACCATGCCATTGAAACCCGCACCGTTGAGTTGAGCGCAGTGTTCGGACAAGACAAAGAAATGCCTGCTGTGTTTGAAGTCTCCTTTATTGGCGCGTCCGTCGATGAAGGCAACGTCTCTTGGACCATTCGCGATGCATCGAATTCTGTGGTTGCAGAATGGAGCGGGATGCTCTCCGATGGGGCGCCCGATTGGAGTGGGAACCTAATGCCGGGGACATACACAGTGGAAACAACCGTTGATACGGGGATCATCACCAATCAGGTTTTGCAAATTCAACCGTTCGAGTCATACCGCTTTGAGGGGCATTTATTGCTCTCTGTGATGCTTTTCGCAATCGCTTTTGGCGAAGTATTGGTTCGTCAGAAGGGCGGGGCTTACCTCGCTAAGCGAAACGCAAGCAAACCCGAACAGCCCGAAAAGAGCCCATTCAAACCCTTGCGTGCTGGTATGCCTGAAGAAGACGTGGACATTGACGAAGAGGGGCCCTGGCGGACTCCCCTCGGTCGTTGACTGCCTGCTCAATCCTCATCGGCGTCGTGTTCTTCTTCCGATGCCTCATCGTTTGCAGCTTCCGGTAATTCCACTGGTTGCTTGTTGATATGTTCGTCAATGGCTGTATTATGCTCTTCAACCATGTCGTACTCCAACATGTTCTCTCGCTTGGAACGCATGCGTTCGAGTCGGAACCCTTGGTGGGTTGCAATCAAGCGCATCTGCAATGCTCGCTCGTACCCGAGGCTGATGTCATGAAGTTCTTCTTCTGATTCGGCAACTGAGATTGATTCGGCGAATTCCTCAGTGCGTCGATCTCGAAGCACAAAGGAGAACGCAAGGTAGATGATGCTCGGCATACCAATGGCCAAGGTCAACAAATCCCAAGAGTCGAGGCCGATGTTCAGCACCGGGATGCTCACAGAGAATGGTTCGACTGGGAAATCAGCACTGCTGTACGCATCGGTACCGGCAATCAGTTCCTCAACGTCGGGGGTTCCATCGTTGTCATCGTCACCGTCGCCGTTATCACCGCTGTGGTCGCCGTCAAAGTCGACCCATTCGGATGCATCTCCGGGGAATTGATCTTCATCGACAATGCCGTCACCATCGTAATCTTGCAACGATTCGAGGGTGATGAATCCGTCACGATCGAGTTCGTAGTTCAGTGGATCGAAGTAGCCATCATTGTCGTAGTCAAGGGTACAATCTCGGAACAACCCTGTCTGCTTATCGGTGCACTTGTCAGGGGCGTCGCCTTCCATGTTGTCACCGCGGCCATCGCCGTCAGCATCGGACCACTGCGTAGGTTCTTCTGGGAACTCGTCATCCCCATCATCGTAACCATCGTTGTCAAAGTCATTTGTGCACAACCGCTCTTCCTGGCTTTCAGGATCGAGGCAGACGTCAGCGTTGAGCCCAACTTCGTTGTCGCCCAATCCATCGCCATCGGCGTCGAACCACTGGAATTCATCATCGGGGAATTCATCCGGATCTGTCCCTGTGGAGTCGTCACCAAATCCATCACCGTCGCTGTCTTGCCATTGAGTCGGATTGTCAGGCAAGTCGTCGCCACCTTCAACCGCTCCGTTGTCTCCGTGGCCGTCTCCATCGCGGTCTTGCCATTGATCTGGGTCGTTGATGAAGGCGTCTGAAGTCAAACTGTAGGGTGCATCGCCCCAGCCATCGCCATCAGTGTCGTTCCACTGGTATCGGTCGTCTGGGAATTGATCGCCATTTTCAACATCGCTGTTGTCACCATAGCCATCGCCATCGCTGTCCAACCACTGTTCGCCATCGGTAGGGAAGGCATCTGGATTTCGCCCACCTACGTTGTCGCCGTAGCCATCTTCATCAGCATCTTCCCATTGAGTTCCGTCAAGTCGGAAGGCATCTGAAGTGTCGCCATAGCCGTCACCATCAGTGTCAGTCGATTCATTTGCATCGTTCGGGAACTCGTCCGCAAGGACGCCAAACGGATTGTCTCCATACCCGTCGCCGTCAGCGTCGCTGCACTGGGTTGGCAAGGTTGGGAATTCGTCACCGTTCACACCGTCTGTGTTGTCGCCGCAGCCGTCTTGGTCTGCGTCTTCCCACTGGGTGGATTCGTAGGGGTGGCTATCAGCCAATCCAAACGGATGAGCCAGCCACGTCGAGGAAGCGTCGCTGTGGCCGTCACCATCAGTGTCGAGGCAGCCCAAGCGATCTTCTGTGCTGTTGCCTGCGTCGTAGATGCAACCATCGGGATCATTGGCCCAGACTTCTTGATTATCGCCATAGCCATCACCGTCAATGTCGCTCCATTGTGAGCCATCATCGGCAAACGCGTCAGCATCAATACCGTTTGCGTTGTCGCCATAGCCATCACCATCGGTGTCGACCCATTGCGTTGGATTTTCAGGGAACTGGTCAGTGTTGTTGCCATCAGCTGCGTGATCTGTATAGCCGTCGCCGTCCCAGTCCTCAGGATCGGCTGTCGCGTTGTCTGGCATCGGATCTTCATTGTTGCTGATGCCGTC
>MDTF01006287.1_pt1 | contig 11107 bp, 10 predicted proteins | sample 811191 | NCBI WGS metagenome assembly MDTF01 (sample SAMN05326649, study PRJNA326480) | marine metagenome | isolation source: seawater | place: Southern Ocean | collected 2011
AACTGAACTATTTTAAGAAATTTTGTTACATCTATATTTTTTTCTTTAAATTTTTCTTTAATCAAAACAGCCGTAAACGGTGTGGCAAATATCTTACATTCTAGTTGAGGCCAAAGATGTGCAATTGCTCCAATATGATCTTCATGTGCGTGAGTTAAAACAATTCCTAACAGATCTTCTTTTTTATCTACTATAAAGCCTGGGTCTGGATAAATTAAATCAATACCGGGAAGAGTATCGTCTGCAAAAGTTACGCCTATATCTACCATAATCCACTTATGCTCTCCTGGTTTCCCATAGGCAAACAAGTTCATGTTCATGCCTATTTCTCCAGATCCACCTAGTGGACAAAATAATAATTCATCTTTCATGCTATTTTATTAATTTTGAAATCTTAATTAGACCGCTAATCGTAATATCTTTATTATGAGTTACTTTCGTTTTTATAGAGTTTTTAAATAAATTAGAAAATCCTCCGGTAATTATAACTTTAAAAGACTTTCTAGTCTCTTTCTTAATTAAATAAATGATATTGTCAATTAAACCCGCATAACCCCAGAAAAAACCCGATCTAACAGCAGAGTTAGTGTCATTACCTATTACATTCTTTATCTTTTTAAGATCAACCTTTGGAATAAGGGTTGCCTTATTAATTAGGGTGTTAAGAGACAATTTAATCCCTGGCGCTATAACACCACCTCTATAAGTATCTTTTATCAAAACATCAAAGGTAGTAGCGGTGCCAAAATCCAAAATAATAAAGTTAGTTTTATTATTCATTAAGCTTATGGCATTAGTTATTCTATCTGAGCCAATTTGATTATAATTAACTTTAGTCTTAATAATAGATTTTAAATCTAATTTTTTAACTTCATAACATTTAAGGTCAGTTTTTTTTGATAAAAAATTACTAATTAAAGTAAATGATTTTGGCACAACGCTACAAAAAAGTATTTTTTCAATTTTTTTATAATCAGTTTCAAATTGGTCAAATAATTTAATTAATTTAATTTTAGTGATTTCTTTTGTTGGAAAGATTAACCTTTTAATTATTTTTTTTTTAGTTGAAACTAAAAAAGCTTTTGTATCGGTATTACCAATATCACCAAGAATATACATTTATAAATTATTTAATTTAGTATTACTTTTATATAATTTAGTGAGGTTTTGTTCAAAGATTAGTTTTAATTTATTCTCTACCTCTATTTTATTGATATATTTCTTTATTAATTCATATAAGTTTGTTGTTGGGTAGTTTTTTATTTTAGGACTTTTAATCAAATTAATCCCAATACCCACAATTAAAAACCTTTTATCAAATATGGTAATTGTTTCTTGTAAAATTCCACTTATTTTTTTTTTTTGGATTAATAAATCATTTGGTTTTTTGTATAAAATATTTTTTTTATAATAATTTGCCAATAATTTTTTAACTAATAAGCAATTATTTTTTGTTAAACTTGATAAAGATAATTTAATATTTTTTATTTCATAAAAAAAACTAATGAATAAATTTCCTCTATGAGAAATCCATTTTTTCCCATATTGACCTTTTCCACCAGTTTGTATTTCAGATATAATCATTCCATGTCTGTAGTTTAAATTTTTAATAATTCTAATTGCAGTATCATTCGTACTTTTAACTTTTATAAATTTGAATTTTTTAAATTTCATTAAATAATATTAATTCTTGACACAACCTCAATTAATTGACTTGGAAAAATAAAGTATAGAAGGATTAATATTGTTGAAAAAGTAAGTGAAAATTTTAACCATAAATTATGATCGGTATCATATTTTTCTTTTTCTTTGTCAAAATAAATAATTTTGATAATTCTTAAATAATAAAATGCTGCAATGACAGTAGATAATAATCCAACAATTGCTAAAAAATACATTGATTGCTCTAAGACTGCTTTAAAAATATAAAGTTTAGCAAAAAAACCTGCCAACGGAGGTATTCCTGCTAATGAAAATAATATTGCAAGTAGTGATAGGGATAATAAAGGGTGATTTTTTGATAGTCCTGATAAATCATCAATATCTTCGTAATATTGATTATTTCTTTTTAACATTAACAAACATGAAAAAAGAGCTAAGTTCATAATTGCATAGATTGATATGTAAATTATTGAGCTCTGTATACCTCCGTTGGTGCCGGTCGCTAATCCAGCTAATGTATAGCCAATATGCCCAATGGAACTATAAGCAATAAGTCTTTTAATATTTGTTTGTCCGATAGCTGCTATAGCACCAAAAAGCATTGATGCTATTGATAAGAAAATTATAATCAATTGCCATTGATCGATTAAATTCAGAAAAGGGACATATAAAAATCTTATAAATACAGTCAGTGCTGCAATTTTTGGAACTATTGCAAAAAATAATGTAACAGATGTTGGTGAGCCCTCATATACATCTGGAGCCCACATGTGAAACGGAACAGCTGAAATTTTAAATGCTAATCCTACTAAAATAAAAACAATGCCAAGTGATAAGATATATTCATTCGAATTAAGTTGATTTGAAATTATATTAAAATTTGTTGAACCAGAAAAACCATATATTAGTGAGCATCCATAAAGCAGCAATCCAGAAGACAAGGCACTAAGCACAAAGTATTTCAATCCAGCTTCAGATGATTTTAACTGGTCTCTATTAAAAGTTGCCAGAACATAAAGTGCTAATGATTGTAACTCCAACCCCATATAAAAGACCATCAAATCATTAGAGCTAATCATAATCATCATTCCTAAAACAGAACTTAAAATTAAAATTGGATATTCAATTTTAAAGAGTTTAAAAATTTTAAGGTAACTTGAGGAAATTACTAAAACAAAAAAAGCACCCAGTAATGTAATTATTTTCATCAGTGATGCCATATAGTCGATGACCACACTGTCATTAAATAATGTAATACGATTAACACTGTAAGTTTCATTTAATGTAATTACAGTAGTAATCAAAAGAACTAATAGAGAAATATTAAATACTAATTTTGAGCTTTCTTTTTTAAAAACACCCAAAACTAATAAAAACATAATTGATAAAGATAAAAAGATTTCAGGTAAAATAAAATTAAGATTGTTCATATTATTTATTCATTAGATTAATATTGTACATATCGATTAAATCTTTTACTGAAACTTCAATTGTATTAATTAATGGGTCAGGATAAAATCCAAAAAATAATGTAGGTACAGCTAAACAGCATAATATAAAATATTCCGAACTATTTAAATCGACCATTTTTTTTAAATCTGTATTGATCAATTTTCCAAAAACAACTCTTTTATATAACCAAAGCATATAAGCAGCACCTAAAATTACACCAAAACTTGCAATTACAGCTACTAAAAAATTATCTTTAAAAACACCCATTAGAATTAGAAACTCACCAATAAAACCACTAGTACCAGGCAAACCTAATGCTGCCAGTGTGAATAACATAAATAAAATAGAATATTTAGGAATGATTGTAACAATACCACCGTACGAACTAATTAGCCGAGAGTGCATTCTGTCATATATTACACCAACACATAAAAATAATGCAGCAGAAACCAAACCATGACTTATCATTTGAATTATACTTCCTTCAATACCCTGCTGTTGAATTGTAAATATACCCAGAGTTACAAAACCCATATGTGCTACAGAAGAATATGCAATTAGCTTTTTCATATCCTCTTGCATTAAGGCAATTAAGGAAGTGAAAACAATTGCAACAACACTTAAGCCGTAAATTAATGGAGTAAAAATTTCTGATGCTACGGGGAAAAGCCCTAAAGAAAATCTTATAAATCCATAACCAGCCATTTTTAATAATATTGCTGCAAGCAAAACGGAACCAGCTGTTGGCGCTTCTACGTGCGCATCGGGTAACCAGGTATGAACAGGCCACATAGGTGTTTTAACAGCAAAAGAACTAAAAAATGCAAGCCATAAAAGATTTTGGTATTTTGGATCTATACCAACCTGATAAAGTTTGACTACATCTGTAGTACCTGAGATCCAGTATATAGAGATTATTGCAACCAACATCAAAACAGAACCAAGCAAAGTATATAAAAAGAATTTAAATGCAGCATAAACTCTCTTGGGTCCACCCCATATACCTATAATTAAAAACATAGGGATCAACCCTGCTTCAAAAAATAAATAAAATACAACTAAATCAAGGGCACAAAAAACTCCGATCATAAAGCTTTCCATGATTAATATTGCGATTAAAAAATCTCTTAATCTTATCTTCACGGAATTATTGACGGACAAAATACAAAGAGGAGTAATAAATGTAGTTAGTATAATGAATAAAATTGAAATACCATCAACACCAACTTTATAATTTACAAAACCTTCAATCCATGCCCTATCCTCAATAAATTGAAAATCTGATGTAGATTGATCAAAAGCAATCCACAAGTATATTGAAATCAAAAAATTAACTACCGATGTAAATAATGAAACATATTTTGCTGTTAAATTACTCCCATCCCTGTCTTTAGTAAAAAATAAAAATAAAGCACCAATTGTTGGCAGCAAAATTAATGATGAAAGAATGGGAAAATTCATTATTTAATAATTAGAAAAGTTAATAAAGCAGAAAATCCTAACAGCATAATAAATGCGTATTGATAAATAAAACCACTTTGAAATTTACTTGCTTTGATTGAGCATTTTTTTATAAATGATGAAATTCCATCTGGGCCAAAACCATCAATTAATTTATTATCACAAAATTTCCACAAAAATAAACCTATTTTTTTACATGGTTTAATAAATATTACTTCATAAAGTTCATCAAAGTACCATTTGTTAACTAAAAAATTATATAAAGGTTTATTAATATTGGCAATTTGTGTCGGCATTTCTTTATTTTTTACAAATAAATAATAAGCGATAGGAATAGATAAAAGCACAAGACTTGGAGTTAAAAATAAAAACCAAGTTGGTGGATGTTCGGCACTTAAAGGTTTTAAAAATTTAATAGACTCAGCCCAGAAATAATTTTCTCCTCCATGACCAACAAACAAATCTTTAAATAAAAAACCAGCAAATATAGCTCCTAAAGATAATATAATTAAAGGAATTAACATGATCAATGGAGACTCATGGGTTTCCTCGATATTAATTTTTTGATTATTATATTTACCATGAAAAGTTTTAAAAATTAATCTCCATGAATATATTGACGTTAAGAGTGCAGTAAAAATTCCAATACCAGCTGCATAATATCCTGTTGTGTTTCCTTTTAAATATGCAAATTCAATAATTGCATCTTTAGAGTAGAAACCAGATAAGAAGGGGAAACCTGTTAATGCAAGTGTTCCAATAATCATTAATACGTAAGTGTATGGTAATTTTTTCCAAACACCTCCCATGTTATTAATATTTTGCTCATCTTTAAATGCATGAATAACAGAGCCAGCCCCTAAAAATAATAAAGCCTTAAAGAACGCGTGTGTAAACAAATGAAACATAGCAACGTTATATGCGCCAACACCCACCGCAAAGAACATGTAACCTAACTGACTACAGGTAGAATAAGCAATAATTTTTTTAATATCAGTTTGAACTAGTGCCACAGTTGCTGCAAAAAATGCAGTAGTCATACCTACGATGGTAATCAAGTTTAAAATTAAAGGTGAATACTCATAAATAGGTGAACATCTAACAACTAGAAAAACACCAGCCGTCACCATTGTTGCGGCATGAATTAAAGCTGATACAGGCGTAGGTCCTTCCATTGCATCTGGCAGCCAAGTATGTAGTAAAATCTGAGCTGATTTACCCATGGCACCAATAAATAAAAGCAAACAAACTAAATCTATTGCTTTAACTTCAAAACCTAAAAATAATAGATTTTTATCTACTACAGTTGGAATTTGTTGAAAAACTTCAGAATAATTTACTGTGCCAAAAAGATAAAAAATTAAAAAGATTCCTAAGGCAAACCCAAAATCACCTACTCTATTTACAACAAATGCTTTAATTGCAGCTGCATTTGCAGATTCTTTTTTAAACCAAAATCCAATTAAAAAATAAGAACACAAACCTACCCCTTCCCAGCCAAAAAATAACTGAATAAAATTGTCAGAAGTCACAAGCATTAACATTGCGAAAGTAAACAATGAAAGATAAGCCATAAACCTTGGTTTATGAGGATCGTGCGACATGTATCCAATGGAATAAATATGAACCAATGAAGAAACTGAAGTAACAACAACTAGCATCACAGCAGATAATGGGTCAATTAGCATTGACCAATTTACATCTAATGAACCAGAATTAATCCAAGTAGCGATAACAATATTTTCCTCATACTGATTGGTAATAACACGGTAAAGAACTGAAATTGATAAAAGTGCAGAGATTGAAACTAAACCACTTGTTACATACTCTGAGTTTTTATCGCCAATAAGTTTACCAAAAAAACCAGCAATAATAGATGCAATAAGTGGGAGAAATAGAATTAAAATTTCCATATTAACCTTTTAATTGATCTATTTCTTCAACTCTAATGGTTCCAGAGTTTCTATAATAAACTACAATAATCGCCAAACCTATGGCTGCTTCTGCAGCAGCAACTGTTAAGATAAATAAAGTAAAGACTTGACCGGTTATGTCTCCCAAAAAAATAGAGAAAGCAACTAAGTTAATGTTAACAGCAAGTAATATTAATTCTATACTCATTAATATAACAATAATATTCTTTCTATTAAGAAATATTCCAATAATTCCAATTGAAAATATTATGGCACTCAAAGTTAAATAATGTCCCAATCCTATTTCAGCCATCAATCTTAACTCCTTTATTACTTTCAACCTCTAAAACCTGAACTCCTTCTGATCTCTCTCTAGAAATTTGTTTTAAATAACTCTGTGTTTTTACTCCAGAACGTTTTCTATAAGTTAAAACAATAGCTCCTATCATGGCCACAAGTAAAATCATGCCACTTATCTGAAAAATATGAATATAGTCAGTATATAAGACTCTTCCCAACGCATGAGTATTGCTTACATTAAAATTATTTATTGAATTGTCTAAATCAAATAAACCAGGTTTATATTTCCAGCCACCAACAACAATTATTAATTCAACAAAAATAATCGTGCTTATAATTAAGCCTACAGGAATATGTTTTGAGCTCGCCTCTGAAGCAAACCATTGATTTTTTTGCTGAGCAACATTTAACATCATTACAACAAATAAAAACAACACTGCAACTGCCCCCACATAAACAATTAACATTATCATTCCTAAAAATTCAGCACCTATCATTATGAATAGACAGGAGATACTGATAAAATCTAAAATTAGAAAGAATACAGAATGTACTGTATTTTTAGATACAGTAACCATTATTGCAGAGATAATTGCTATAATAGAAAATGTATAAAAGAAAATTGAATGAGCAATCATTATTTATCTATATGGATTATCAGCTTTAATATTAGCTGCCAGAACATTTTCCCACCTGTCACCATTATCTAAAAGTTTTTCTTTTGTGTAATAAAGTTCTTCTCTAGTTTCTGTTGAAAATTCAAAATTAGGACCTTGCACAATTGCATCTACCGGACAAGATTCTTCACACAAACCACAGTAAATACACTTCATCATATCTATGTCATATCTTGTAGTTTTTCTACTTCCATCTTCTCTCTCAGTAGATTCAATTGTAATGGCTTGAGCAGGGCAAACGGCCTCACATAATTTGCAGGCAATACATCTTTCTTCACCATCGGGGTATCTTCTAAGAGCATGTTCTCCTCTAAAACGTGGGCTTATTTTACCTTTTTCAAAAGGGTAATTGATTGTTTTTTTTGATTTAAAAACTTCTTTTATTGCAATTAATAAACCGCCAACAAAATCTGTCATAAATATAGTTTTAAAAAATCTTGAAATTTTCATAATTAATTTACAGGTAGGAGGTTAAAATAAAATAAATAGCTGGCAGTAAAAACTACCCAAGTTAAAGACAATGGTAGGAATACTTTCCAGCCCAATCTCATTAATTGATCATATCTATACCTTGGTACTGTAGCTTTAACTAATGCAAACAAAATAAATAATAATAATATTTTTAATATTAACCATATGGCACCTGGTATTATTGTAAAAGGATAAATATCAATTGGAGATAACCATCCACCTAAAAATAATATTGAGCCTAATGCGCACATTAACAAAATATTAGCATACTCACCTAACCAAAACATTGCGTACATCATACCAGAGTATTCTGTTTGGTATCCAGCTACCAATTCTGCTTCAGCTTCTGGTAAATCAAAAGGTGGTCTATTTGTTTCAGCTAAAGCTGAAATAAAAAAAATAACAAACATTGGAAATAATGGAATTACAAACCACAAGTTTTTTTGGGCTAAAACAATATCGTTTAAATTTAAAGAACCAACGCATAGTAAAACATTAATAATTATTACTCCTATAGATACCTCATAAGATACCATTTGTGCAGCAGATCTAATTGCGCCTAGAAAAGGGTACTTTGAATTAGAGGCCCATCCACCCATTATAATCCCATAAACACCTAAAGAAGAAACAGCGAATAAGTAGAGTATACCAACATTGATATCAGCCAAAACTTGAGTAGCACTGAAAGGTATTACTGCCCAAGCAATTAGAGCTAAAGTCATAGTTACAATTGGAGCTAAAATAAAAATTACTTTATTTGAGCTTGAGGGAATAATAATTTCTTTAAACATGTATTTTAATCCGTCTGCAAGCGACTGAAATAATCCAAAAGGTCCGACCACGTTAGGACCTTGTCTTTTTTGAACAAAGGCCCAGACACGTCTATCAAGCCAAACTATCATAGCTACTGACACTAAAACAGGTATTAATAAAAATAATATCTTATAAACCTCCTGAAAAATAATATTTAAATATTCCACCTTATCCTTCTGTTCCAGTAGATTTAAAATTTATTTTTGAACTATTACATTCAATCATTGTCTTTGATGATCTGGCTATCACATTAGAAAAATAATAATCTTTGATAGTAATTTTTAAATCTTCGTTTTTAAATTCAAATTTTTGTGAATAATTGTTTTCTTGATTTATGTTAGATTGTTTTTCTTTTTGCAAATTTAGATAATTGAACATACTACTATCCAATTCATCTTTATCATTAAATAATTTTCTATTATTCATAAACTCAGCAAGTTCATTAATAATTTGCCAGTCTTCTTTCGCGTTTCCAGGAGGATATGAGGCTTTATGTGCTTTTTGTATTTTTCCTTCTAAATTTGTGAAGTAACCATCCTGCTCTGTATATGAGGAGCCAGGTAAAATTATATCAGCAATTTCAGCACCTTGATCTCCATGGCTTCCTTGATAAATAATAAATTCACCTTTTTTATCAAATTTCAAGTTATCTTGACCAGCTAAATAGACAATATCAAACTTATGATTTCTTAAATCATCTAACAAATTATTTTCTTCTTTTATCACACCAAGATCAAAGCTTCCTACAGTGGCTGCGTCACATGATAAAATATTAAAAGAATTCCAATCATCAGTAATCTTATTATTTTTATATAGAAATTCTTTGATCTTATTAAAAAAATATTTAGATGAATTGGAGTTAAAAAGTGACTCACCTAAGATTATCATTGGTTTATTTGCGTTAATAATATTTTGTGAAATTTCATGTTTTCCATCAAAGATATTTTTTAATGATTGAGTTTGGCCATCCATACTTTCATACGGGTAAGTTAAGTCACCCAAATCATTTAATGAAACAATTTTAGTATTGTTGTTTAAATAAGATTTTCTAATTCTTGCATTTAATATGGTCGCTTCATATCTAGGATTAGCGCCAACTAATAAAATAAAATCAGATTCTTCGATACCATTTATTGATGAATTGAATAGGTAATTTTCTCTTTTTTTAATATCAATGAATCTGTTATCTGGTCTTGATTCATAATTATTTATATTCAGTGTTCGATCAAAAAATTCTTTAAAAATATAGCTAGTTTCCATATTTGTTAGATCTCCAACAAATCCACAGATTTTTTCCTTAGACACATTTTCAAATTTTGACTTAATAATTTTGTAAACTTCATCCCAAGAAGCTTTTTCAAATTTACCATTATATTTAATAAAAGGAGTATCTAGTCTTTGATGTAACAAACCATCACAAGCATATCTTGTTTTATCAGAGATCCACTCTTCGTTTATATCCTCGTTTATGATTGGAAGTACTCTTTTCACTTCCCAATCATAAGTGTCAACTCTAATATTTGAACCAATAGCATCCATAACATCGATACTTTCTGTTTTTTTTAATTCCCATGGTCTTGCTTCAAAAACATAAGGCTTTGAAGTTAAAGCTCCAACAGGACAAAGGTCCACTACATTACCTGATAATTCTGATTGCATTGCCTCTTCTAAATAGGTTGTGATCTCCATATCTTCTCCTCTGCCAATTGCACCAATTTCTGTGATACCGGCAATTTCTGTAGCAAATCTTACGCATCGTGTGCAGTGAATGCATCTTGTCATTTGCGTCTTTATTAGTGGGCCCATATTTTTTTCTGGTACCAGTCTTTTGTTTTCTTTAAATCTTGATTTATCAACTCCATAAAACATAGATTGATCTTGAAGATCACATTCACCACCTTGATCACAAACAGGACAATCCAATGGATGATTAGCAAGCAAAAATTCCATCACTCCTTTTCTTGCTTTTTCTACTTGGGCAGTATTCGTTTTAATATTCATACCTTCAGCAGCAGGCATAGCACAGGATGCTACAGGTTTAGGTGATTTTTCTAACTCAACTAAACACATACGGCAATTTCCTGCTATAGATAATTTTTCATGATAACAAAATCGTGGAATTTCAACTCCTGCTTTTTCACAAGCCTGAAGAACTGTTAAACCCTCTTCAACTTCAATGTCAATTTCATTAACTTTAAGTTTAAACATTACTTTTATCTAATAAGTGTTGGTCGACTAAATAAGGAATATTTTTTTTTTTCTGAACAATAGGGCTTAAATTATTTCTATCCTCAATTTCTTTTTTAAAATGTCTTAATAATCCTTGAACTGGCCAAGAAGAGCCTTCACCAAAAGCAC
>MDTF01000399.1_pt1 | contig 11105 bp, 9 predicted proteins | sample 811191 | NCBI WGS metagenome assembly MDTF01 (sample SAMN05326649, study PRJNA326480) | marine metagenome | isolation source: seawater | place: Southern Ocean | collected 2011
AAAAAGAACACAGTGCCCTCGTGGTGAAATTGGTAGACACAAAGGACTTAAAATCCTTGCCCTATGGGAGTGCCAGTTCGAGTCTGGCCGAGGGCACCAAATGACTCACTTGAAATTTAATTTAATAAATTAATTTTGATTAAACTTTTCTTAATATACTTATTTTATTAAATAAATTGCAAATTTATCATAAGAAAAATTTTTGTTTATTTTTAAATTCCAGTTATTCGGAATAATAATGCCACTTAAGTTAAATTCTTCAGATAAACTTGACCAAATTTTTTGTGATCTTTCTTCAAATATTTCTTTGTACCACTCATCTTTCAAGCCACCCACATATTTTTTTGGTGGGTTGTTGAAATCTAGCCCATAAATATTCTCTATAATATTTTTTACTTCTTTTGCAGTTCCTGGATGATAAGGAATATGGTCAAGATCTCTTACATTTAGAATATAAGGTTTGTTACCGTAAACTATAGTTGGTGTAATACTATTAATTGTAGTTACGAAATACCCTTCAGTTTTTAGTTTACGAACTGAGGCCCAAAACTTTTTTTCGTCTATATTTTTATATTTAGAAAAATTTTCATTAAATACATCAACACGTTTTATAATATTTTTTCCAATATTATTTGTATTGACTAAAAATAGAATTGTTATAGGCAACACTAATAGAGCTAATATTTTAATTTTTTTATTACCTGAAATAAAAGAAGGTATTTTGATAAAATGTTTTATAAAAAAAAAAATAATACTTAACAGTAAAGGGTATCCAACAAGTGTGTGTAGTAACGATAATCTTGTTGGCATACCTCTTAAGATTAAAGATGGAAAAAAATTTGGAAAAATTTTATAGGCAAGGTAAATTAAAGAAGATCCAAGACAAGTAATAATTATAAATAAAAGCATAAAATTTAGATTTTTTTTAAGATCGTTTTTGTCTAAAAAAACTAATAGAGAAAAAGACAGAATGACTAGAAGTATTGTTTTAAACAGATAGCTATAATTAATAGAAAAATTATTTCTATGATGATCCCAAACACTCATGTAAATTTGAAAACTATCATCATCTAATAAAATCTTATCTACAGTAGCTGTAGAAAAAACATACAAACTAATCAAAATAGGTATTAAACCAACGGCAATACCTATTGAAATTTCTTTAAAGTAAATTAATTTTTTTTTTATAAATTTTTTCTGTAAAAAATAAATAAAAATTATTATAGAAAGAACCCACAGTCCAACAACAAGATGAATACCAATCAATATAATGGAAAAAAAACCAAACAATCTAAAATTATTATTAGCCATAAGTCCCACAATCAGAGTAAACAATGAAAGTGAAAGCATGCCATATGAGTGTTCACTGAATATCAAAACTGGGTAATCTGTATGTCCAAAGTTATGTCTTAATATTATCGACCATAAGGCCAAAGTAACAGCAAACAAACGAGACTTGGTAACTCCTTTGGATAAAAGAAAAATTCCAAAAGTGTGAAAAGTATTTGAAAAAAAAATAATTATTATTGAAATTAATTCTGCATTTATATTTAGTTTTAAAAAAAATCCTGTTATTTGATGTAATATCGTCCAGCCATTAAAATAAATATTAGTAACATTTGTGTATTCAGATGGAAAAACAACTATACCTGATAAAATTAGTCCGCCATTAATTGCTGTTTGTATTATTGATTTATCTATACTGTAAAAGATGGAAACTAGTAATAAAGGCAATAAGTATAATAGAGTATGTACATTTTTATTCTTTGTCATTATGTATTAAATTATAAAAAATTTTATATATAGTATAATTAAACTTACGCTAAATAACTAATATTATTATAAATTTATGATTAAGATTCATTTCGTCATTGATAAAACTTATAAATCACAAACATTAGCAAAAAGTATTTTGAATCAACATCAAAGTTATCCACCAAGGCAGTGTAATTTTTTTATAGTGCTTGGAGGAGATGGTTTTATGCTGAGTACTATTAAAAAATATCATACTTACAAGAAGCCTTTTTATGGAATTAATTGTGGAACAGTTGGCTTTCTGATGAACAGATATAACAATATAGATATTATAAAAAAAATTTTAAGATCAAAAAAAATTACAATTAACCCTATTAACTTAATAGCAAAAAATAAAAAAAATAAAATTAAAAAACTAATTGCTATTAATGAAGTGTCACTTTTTAGACAGAGCAGACAAACAGCTTCACTTAACCTTAAAATTGAAAAAAAAAATATAATAAAAAATTTGATAGGAGATGGGGTTTTAGTTTCCACCCCAGCTGGAAGTACTGCTTATAACCTTTCAGTACATGGTCCAATACTATCTTTGAATTCAGGAAAAATTGCAATCACACCTATAAGCCCTTTCAGACCTAGAAGGTGGAAAGGTATGGTAATTTCTAACAAGTTAAGTGTGAAAATTTTTAATTTAAACCCCATTAAGAGACCTGTTGCAGCAGTTGCTGACAATATTGAGGTAAGAGACATTAAACAGATTACAATAAAAATTAATAAAAAAATTAATATAGATTTACTTTATGACAAAAGTAGAAGTTTAATAAAAAGAATAAGATATGAGCAATTAAAAAAAAAAATTAGCTAAACTTATCTTGGTGCCCTCACACGGACTCGAACCGCGAACCTAATGATTACAAATCAATTGCTCTACTTCTAAATTATTTAATATATTTTATTGAATTTTCCCAAACGTTTTTTGCAATGACATCATCATAGGATTGTTTGGAACTCATTTTTTTTTTTAATTTGTAAAAATATTTTCCAGTAACTTCTTTTACCTCATCAGATGTAGCTAAGTAAATAGGAGTAATCGTTGATTTTTCTACACTTATGGCAAAGAGATTTTTAATAATATTAATTAGAAATCTCAGTAATGATGAATTATTATTTCCAAAATTTGAATTAACGAATCCAGGGTGAAAACAATTACATGTAACTTTTGTTTTTAACTCTTTATTAAATGAATAAGTGAAAAATATATTTAGCAGTTTTGACCTGCAATAAGCTTCCCAACCATTATAATTTATTTTATTTTCTAGATCATCTAGCCTCAAATGATGTCTCTTATGCGCACCAGATGCTACATTGATAATTCTACCATTTATTGATTCTTCTAATTGATCTAAAAGACCAATTCCAAGGTGAAAATAGGATAAGTGGTTTAATGCAAAAGTTTTTTCTATATTGTTTTCATTGACTTCTCTTTTTTCAAATACTGCTCCAGCATTATTAATCAATACATCGATAGATTTTATACTTTTAAGTTTGTTTATTAAGTTTTTTATTTCATGCTTTTCTGAAAGATCAGCTTGGAAAAACTCTAGTTTAGGATAATTTAAAGTATTTAATACTCTGTTTCCTTTTTCAGGATTTTTACCAATTATAAATATATTGTACTTTTTTTTTATAAGTTTTTTAACTATTGCTAACCCAATACCATCTGTTCCACCAGTTATGACAATATTTTTAATTTGCATATATTTAAATTTTTAATCTTTCTGATTGAAGTGAGTTAAAAACTTTTGAGCTGAGTTTCCTAAATTTTTTAAAATCTTTATCAAAAAATTCTTTATTAATTTTTCTAAATTTTTCATTATTAACTCTAGAGTCTTTTGTTAAATATAATCGTCCATTATTTGTTAGAACTATTTGATCAATCTTATCTAACGTATTATAAATATTTTTATAGATAGGGAAATCAAAAACTATTGTAAAACCTGGTGAACCAAAAGATAAATATCCATCATTTTTTCCCATTGATTTCAATACAGACACAAAAGAATATATTTTTTTATCCTTGATTAGACCTAATATTTTTTTAATTACCCTATATGCATTTTTATACGGGATTAAACACTGGTAAGAGATAAAACCATTTTTACCATACGCTACATTCCAATTTTCAACTTTATCTAATGGGTAAAAAAAACTATCAATATCTGTTTTTTTTTTATTTAAATTACTAAAATTAAAATATAAAAAATTTAATATTCTTATAAAAAAAGCTCCTAAAAACCAATTTGGAAATATTTTTGGAAATATAATTTTTTTTTCATAATTACAATATTTGCTAACTTTATCATCTATAAATTTACCCCTAGTTAATATTGACCTTCCTAAATTTTTTTTACTTGCTGATGTGTCAATCCACGATACATTATATTCCCAGTTGTGACTTTCTTTTATAGAATTTATTGTTTCTTTTAAATTATTATTTCTAATTTTTTCCTGATAAATTAAATTAGATTTAATTTTTTTTAATTTAAATTTACAGCTATAGATTATTCCAGTTAGCCCCATACCTCCAACTGTATAATTGAATAATCTATTGTTTTTTTCTTTAGAGCATATTAGTATTTTTTTATTTTGATTTATAATTTTCAGATTAATTATATGATCTTTAAAACTTCCAACTTTATGATGATTTTTTCCATGGACATTTGAAGCTACCATCCCACCTAGTGTGATTTTTTTAGATCCTGGTGTCACAGGTAAAAACCATCCCTTTTTTACTATTGTCTTAAGTATAGTTTCAATGGTTATACCAGATTGAGCTTCTAGGATTCCTATCTTATCATTAAAGTAAAGTATTTTATCTAATTTTGTTGTTATTATTGTTGAATTTGGTTGAATTGAACTATCACCATAAGATCTCCCTAAACCTCTAGCTATAGTGTTTGGTTTAATTAGCTTTTTTATTTCAGAAATTTTTTTAGGAAAATAAATTTTACTTTTTATAAATCTATTATTTCCCCAACCACTTATTTTTTTTTCCATACTTTGACTCAATAAAATATTTTAAAGTTTCAAAAATTTTACTAAAAGTAAAATAAAATTTTAAATATGCTAAGCTTTTTAATTCTTCTATTTTTTTTTCAGTTAAATTCTTATGTTTAAAGGTTAGTTTGTACTGATTAAAATTTTCTAATTTTTTTTCAGTAATTAAATTTTCATAATCTTTGTAAATAGGAGTTCCGGGATAAGGGGTAAAAACACTAAATTGTGCATATAAACTTGGTAGATGTTTTGAATATTCTATTGTTTGCATTATTGTATCTACCGTATCCTCAGGATTTCCTATAATGAACATTGTCTTGACCTTTATTCCAGATTCTTCACATTTTTTTATAATTTTATACTCTTTATCATGTTCTATTGTAAATCTCTTCATATCTTTTAAAACTAAATTACTGGCAGATTCAACTCCAACATAGACTAGCTCCAGTCCAGCCAAAGAGAGTAAATTAATCATTTCATCATCTAAATTGTTTAGATGCGTTTCAACCATAAATTTTATATTAAGTTTTTCCCTAATAACCTCTTCACAGAATTCAATTGTATGTTTTTTGTTAATAGAAAAAACAGGGTCACGAAATACGAACTTGCTAGTTCCTAATGTTTTTTTCCAATATTTAATTTCATCAATAATATTTTTTACTGATCTTGCTCTAACTTTTCTACCTTGTTGTAATGGGTATGTGCAATAATTGAAACATGAATATGGACAACCTCTTGTTCCAAGTAAAGGTATCGCGATTTTTTCATTAAGGCTAAAAAAATTATTTCTTAGAGGATAGTTTTTTGTGTAATCTTCCCAATCAGGAAATGGCAAGTCATCCAATGAAACAGTTGAATAAAACTCATTAATAAGATGTTTATTTTTAAATAATTCGTTTAAATAATCTTTATTTAAATTTCTACTCTTATCTAAATTAAAGAAAAAAGTATCACTTTCATTTTTTACAACTATAGAGTTTTCTTTTAAATATTTATCTCTTACAACATTTGCAAAAATACCAGTTACAAAAATCTTTTTATTTTCTAATTTTTCTAAAGCGAATATTTCTGTTTCATGTGCTATTATTGATGAAGGAAGGATTATAAAATCGGCTTCTTTAATATTATGATCATTAAGATCTCTTGTATAATAAACTTCATGATTTTTTTTTAGTATTGAGCTTATATACATAACCTCTATTGCAGGCATTCCAATATTGTTATCTACATAAACATTTAATAACTTTGAAAATAAACTTCCTCCAAAACTATTCCCTGTTCCATACCCACCAGCAGTATCTTTAATTAATCTATGATTTTTTTTTGGATAAACATCCAATATTACAAATTTCATTTTTTAACTTTTAACCTTTTTATTCTACAAAAAAAACACAAAAAGTTATTAAATTTAATATTTTAATTTAATATATACATACTAATGATGATTAAGAGCAATAGAACTTAATTCTACTTTCTTACTTTATAAAAAGTGGCATAAATTAGAATTTTATATTGATTAGTTCTTTTGTGTTACTATATAATTTATGAGAAAGCTTCTTTGGACTTTACTTTTAAGCTTTATGATTTTTAACTAAGTTAATGCTGACTGTGATGATTCACCAACTGATGGAGTTGATTACTCCAACTGTCAATTTTCTGAAGGCCAAGATTTAAGTAGAGCCTATATTCCAAACTCAAACCTATCATTTATTAGTTTTATCAAAGTTATATTTGATAAAGGTGAAATGATGAATTCCATATTAACTAACGGTAATTTTGCAGAATCTTAATTTATAAGAACGAACTTATATGAGTCAAATCTTGAAGGAGGTATTTTTGAAAAAGCTAATTTTTCAAGTGCAAATTTGACTAGAGTAAATTTTAAAGGATCGTCATTAATAGAAACAAATTTTACTAATAGTAATCTTTTTGAAGGAGCAAATTTAAATAATGCAATATGGGTGGATGGAAAAAAAAGTAATTTTGGCTCAATTGACAAATGTATAAAATAAATTTTTTATATAAGTAATGGTGCCCTCACACGGACTCGAACCGCGAACCTATTGATTACAAATCAATTGCTCTACCAATTGAGCTATGAGGGCGTGTGAGAGTTATTAGTATAAATCTCTTATTTATTCAAGCCTGTATTAAATTTTAACAGCAAAGAAACATAGCCATCATCACTTGTTGATGTAAATTGAGCACGGTTAGTAGAAGACTGGACTATTTTAATTTTTTGTAAAGTTTTTAATTTTTTTAGATTTATTTTTTGTATCTGAATATATTGAAATTAATACATTTATAATTTAAAGATGTTTCTATTAGAAATGAAAAAAACAAAAATAAAATTCATCACACCAATATTTAACGACTGGGAAAATTTAGAAAAAGTAATTAAAAAAATTAAACTAATATATGAAAAACTAGAATATGAAGTCGAACTAATTGTTATTAACGATTGTTCAACTACTCTCCTTAACAAGTCATTAAATTGCAGTCCATTAAAAATTACCATAATAAACCTTAACAAAAATTCAGGTAGCCAAAAAGCTATTGCTATAGGAATTAAATATATAGATGAAAAGCAAATTGACTGTGATTATGTTGTAGTTATGGATTCAGACGGCGAAGATAAACCAGAAGATACATTAAAATTAATCGAAGCTAGCAGTTTAGAAAAAAAGATCATTTTTGCAAAAAGAAAAAAAAGGAATGAAAACTTTTTTTTTAAATTTTTTTATTTTATTTATAAAATATCTTTTAAATTACTCACAGGTGAAACTATAGATTTTGGAAATTTTTCCTGCATACCCTCAAATTTTATTAAAAAAGTAGTACTGTTAGATGACTTAGACTTACATTTTGCAGTTAGCATAGTAAAATCTAAATTAGAATATAAAAAAATAAACTGCGATAAGGGATTTAGAGAATTTGGCACAACAAAACTTAGATTTCACAAACATTTACTTCATGGCTTAATTTCATTATCAATTTTTTCTGAAGTTATAGCTGTAAATATTTTTTTTTCTTCTATTTTAGGAATGTTATTTACAGTCTTTCTATCCTTAACAGTAGTAATTTCAAAAATATTTTTTAGTTTTACTCTTTTGGGATGGACCTCAATTATTCTTGTGAGTCTATTAATTCTTTTTATTATTTTGTTTTTACTATGCATCTTCAGTTTAATAATTTTATTAAACAAAAATAATTATAACAAAAATATTTCCAAAAACCTCATTAAATCAATAGAAAGCCAATAGATTAAAATAAATATATTATTTAGAATTTATGTTATTTTTAAAAGAATACAAACCTACAAAAATAAAAAAAGATAATATTTATAAATCTAGAATAAAAGTTTTTAGATCAAAAAACACTAACTTAAAATTTCTTATAAAAAAAAGATTTCTATGGATGGAAAAATATTTAATAAATAAAAAAGAAATAATTGAACTTGGCTCAGGTAATGGTTGCATTAAGAGTGTTATTGTTAAAAAAAAAATTATTCTTTCTGATATCGTTAAATACCCATGGATAAATAAAAAAATTGACATGAAGAAAATGAGTCTTGGAAAAAAGAATTACAATAAAATAGACGTATTTATATTCAATCATTCACTACATCATTGTTCAAACCCATCGCTGACATTAGAAAAAATTTATAAGTATCTAAAAAAAGGAGGATTAATTATTCTCAACGAACCTGAAGCTTCCTTTTCCTTGAGGTTTATACAATATTTGTTAGATGACGAAGGGTGGTCGTACAATGTAAATATATTTAATAAAAAAAAAGATATTTTTAAATCAAAAAATCCATGGTATTCGAACACTGCCACCGCAAATTTACTTTTTTCCAATAAAAAAAAATTTTATAAATACTTTCCGTATTATAAAATTATAAAAAATGATTTAAGTGAATTTTTTATTTTTGTTAACTCTAGTGGTGTCAATCAAGATCTACCACATTTGCCTTTAAGTGTTTTCTTTAATCATATTTTAAACTTTATTGATAATATTTTAATCTTTTTACTTCCTAAGATTTTTCCTTTAAATCGTTCCGTTGTTTTAAAAAAAATCTGAAACAGGGTAAAATGCACTAAATAATATTTAAATAATAAATATTAGAAGCAACTAAAAAAACAGTTAAATAAAAAAATAAAAAAAATATCCCAAAATAATTAAGTTTTAATCGTGTCTTTAATGCCAAGAAAGCTATTAAAATTATTACTGGGTCAAAATATTCTTGCATAAGTGGCCACAACAACAATGATAAAATTAAAAAGAAAGCTAAAATTAAAAAATCATTTTTTTCTTTTTCTAAAACTAAAACAATTACTAACCAAGAGAAAAAAATAGCTATATATGTGAATATTTCCTGAATCTTTAAATTATTGAAAAGAAGAATTGATATCTTGTGTATCCAGCCTAAGCCAACCCAGTAGTTATTAACAGTATATGAGCTAAAATCGTAATTTAAGATTAAAAAGATAATATAAATAATTGGCATTACTAAAAGAACATAATTTATTTTTAAAGAAATTTTTTTTTTGATAGTTTCTTGAATACTATTTTCTTTTAAAAATAAAAATGGAAAAAGATAAAAGCCTATTATCGTGGAAGCATACCCTAAGTGATAATAATATAAACTTCCTAATCTAGATAAGCTTGTGATTGTATTAGGGTTTGCCATTTGAGTTTTAAGAGGAACTAAGCCACCCCAGATATAAAATAAGTACAAATAAGGTATTGATAAGAGAAAATAAACTAACACAGTCCATATTTTTATTTTCAGATTATTTTTTATTAAGATTATTTTAAAAAAAGCTATTAGGGGGATAAATACTAATTTTTGATCAAAATAGACTGTGATAGAACTAAAAAAAACTAAAAATAAAATATTTTTAATTAAAATATTTTTTTTATTTTCGCTTATAGATATAAAATAATAAAAACTAACCAATGCCGTAATAATTCCGTAGTTTATTTCCATTCCCCAGTAAGCTGTTGTTCGATAAAATGGACTTAATAAAATTAACGAAGCTATTAAAAGTAATTTCTCTTTATCAATATTTCTATATTTTTTTTTTAAACATAAATAAAAAAATGTTGGTCCCATTAAAGAAAACAAAAATATACTTAATCTGTATAAATAAATGTCATTAATAAAAGGATTGAATAAGATATTTATTAAATATAACAGCGGTGTTCTATTGCCAAAAAATTCCTTATGATGGATTGCTTCAATTAAACTATTATTTTTGAATAATTCAAAATTTTTCCACATCCATTCGAAATCACCATCTATACCTCCGGAGCCTATAGAGTTCTCATTTAGAAAAAAACCTAAAAAATAAGATGCGTAAATTATAAATATAAAAATTATTGAAATTTTTTTTTTATTTATAAGAAGCATTAAAATTATTTTTTAGTAATGTAATGATTGATAAAGTGACAAACAATAGATGCACTATTAGAAATGTTTAGACTTTCAATATTTTTACTTATTTCAATTTTAAACTGAAAATCAGAGTGTTTCAGTGTTTGACTTTTTAAACCAAAGCCTTCAGACCCAAAAAGTAAAACATTTTTACCTTCCCATTTATGTTTTGTAAAATCTTTTTTAGCAGACACATCAAATGCGCTAATCCAAAAATTTTGTGATTTTAAATATTTCAGAGATGTGTTTATATTAGATTCTTTAAAAATTTTTATATGTTCAGCGCCGCCACTAGCACTTCTGTAAAGTAGTTTGCTTTTCGAAGGAAAGGATCTGTCTTTGACAATTATACCATCTATATTAAATGACGCTGCAGATCTTATTATTGAACCTATGTTCCTAGGATCTGTTACTTCCTCTAAAGCTAAAAAGTTTATATTTTTTTCACTCGTTTCTTTAACAAAATCTTTTAATGATATATCTTCCAGCTGCTCAACTTCTGCAACAAGGCCTTGATGCGCAACTTCATCTCTTCCACACAAGTTATCCAACTCTCTTCTGGATTTATAGAAAACATTAATACCTTTTAATAAGTTGAATGATTGATTTTCTCTGTTTAAGTTTTTTAGTGCGTCCTCAGTAACAAACACTTTTTCAATTTTTCTTTTAGGGTTCTTTAGGGCTTCAGCCACCGCATGTTTCCCTACTATTAAAAATGTTGTTTTTTTCATAATTTATAGGCTTTTTTTCAAATATTTAGCATATTTTAACACAAAATGATTTATTGCATTTAAATGCAAAAAGCATATAAAACGCTTGTTGTTAAATACTTTTTAAGTTAAGGGGTATCCCA
>MDTF01011108.1_pt1 | contig 11105 bp, 14 predicted proteins | sample 811191 | NCBI WGS metagenome assembly MDTF01 (sample SAMN05326649, study PRJNA326480) | marine metagenome | isolation source: seawater | place: Southern Ocean | collected 2011
ATCTATGAGGGTGCTTAAAGAAATAGGTTAAAAGTAAATATAAATTACTAACTTTTTTATTTCTTACAAAAAGTGAAAAAATATCCTAGAAAGACATATAAATTTTACAAAAAAATAAAAATATAAAAATAATAATATGTTTAACAATAAATCAATTTTAGTTACTGGCGGTACGGGTTCATTTGGTAAAAGATTCATTAATAAAATCATTAATAGTTATAATCCAAAAAAAATTATAATTTATTCAAGGGATGAAATGAAGCAGAATGAAATGTATCAGGAAATGAAAAATCACAAAAAATCTGATTGTCTTCGTTTTTTTTTAGGAGATATTAGGGATTATGAAAGGTTAAAATTAGCTTTTAATGGTGTAGATTTTATTGTACATGCAGCTGCACTCAAACAAGTACCAGCTGCAGAATACAATCCTACAGAGTTTGTTAAAACCAATATAAATGGTGCAGAAAATATTGTAAGAGCAAGCATAGATAATAATGTTAAAAAAATAATTGCACTTTCAACTGATAAAGCTGTTAATCCAATTAATTTATACGGTGCAACAAAATTAGTTTCAGATAAATTATTTATATCTGCAAATAATTATGTAGGGAAAAAAAAAATTAAATTCTCAGTTGTAAGATATGGAAATGTAACTGGTTCACGAGGTTCTGTTGTTCCCTTTTTTCTAAAACTATCTAAATCAAAAGAAAATTTTCCAATCACACACAAAGATATGACAAGATTTTGGATTACATTAGATCAAGGCGTTAATTTTGTTGATAAGGCCTTTCGTAGAATGATAGGCGGTGAAGTATTTATGCCTAAAATGCCTTCAATTAAAATTACTGATTTAGCTAAAGCAATAAATCCAAACAAAAAAATTAAGATAGTTGGCATAAGACCAGCTGAGAAAATTCATGAATCAATGTCTTCAAAAGATGAATCACAGCAAGTTATTGAGTTCAAAGATCATTATGTAATTATTCCTGCTTTTAAAAATACCAATCAACTAAAAAAAGAATATTTGGTAAATAAAATAAATGAAACTGGTACATTTGTTAAAAAAAATTTTAATTATTATTCTAATGAAAATAGATTTTTAAGCGTTAAAAATATTGAGAAAGACTTAAAAAAAATAGGGCATAAATATTAAAAAAATAAATAATTTAACAAAAACTTTTAATTAAAAATAAATAGTATTAGTTTTTTTAGCATTAATTACTTTGTGTGGTTTAAAATTTTTGTTATTAATATTTTTTGAAGTCTTTTTTTGCTAATTTTAAGATCATTTTTGATTGTTATATCTGGTTTTTTTGGAAGCTCCGTTTTGATGTCAACTCCATATAGATTTTTATTTTTTTTATAAATCTTTTTTTTATTAAACTTAATTATTTCATTAATATCCGCATCTATGAATATTTCTATATAATTTTTAAGACTTTGTTTATTTTTTTTTCTTATAGAATCATAAAGACCAACTACAGCAAAAATAATATTTATTTTTTGATTAGTAATAAATTCACAAAATTTGTTATAACTTAATAAATATTTCTTTCTATCCTTGGCAGTATATCCATTAAGATTAAAAATATTTCTTAAATCATCGCCACTCACTACTATAGATTTTCCATAAATAGAATTTATTCTATCTTGTATTAGATTGGCTAGTAAAGTTTTCCCCGATCCAGGCAATCCAGTGATCCAAAAAACAATTCCTTTTGATTTGTTAATTTTTCTCATAGTGTATTATTATTCTACAAATGTTAAAATTGTTAGAATATTAATTTTTTAAAATCCCTTATTAGTTTTTTTTTATAAATTAGTTTAAGTTTATTAATATTTGCAACTAAATAAGATCTCTTCTTATTGTCTTTAAACTTAATTATTTTTTTATAATGATTTGATATATAAATTGCTATATCTTTTAGATATATTCCGTTTCCTGACCCAATATTAATTATACCATTGAATTTTACCCTATATAAATGAAAAATAATTTCAGTAATATCTTTCATGGATATAAAATCTCTATAATGATTTAAATTATGTAAAGTAATTTTATTTTTAGCCTTCTTCATTTTATTTTTTAAATCAGGTACTAAATAATTTTTTTTTTTGATTTTTATTAGTGGTGCTAAATATTCTACCAATACAATAAGTAGTATTACTTTTTTTGAGTTGTTGGATTATGTATCTTTCTGCTAAAAGTTTTGTTTTACCATAATATGAAATTGGTTTTATTTTAGATTTTTCACTAATTTTGTTTATTGAGGATGCGTATACATGTGAAGTTGAAGAAAAAAAAAAACCACTTGATATTATTTTTTTTAACTACATCGACAACATTTTTGGTACCAAAATAATTTATTTCACTAGCTTTTTGTTTATTATTATTTACAACCTTGATCGGCACTATTGCAGCCAAATGTATTACTGCATCAAATTTTTTGTTATTTATCCATTTAAATACTTTTTTCCTATCTCTTATATCTCCTTTGAAAAACGAATAGTTAAACTTTTTTTTGGATTTAACTATTTCTTTTCCAAGACTTCCAGTTCGCCCGGTAATACCAATTTTTATTGACATTTAATTTATAAAATACTTTATTTGAATTAATATATTTATCTAGGTTGTATAAATTATATATGAATAAAAAAAAATCAAAAAAACCTTATTTCTCTATTATTACAGTTGTTAAAAATGATGAAAAAAATATTCAAAAAACAATTAAGAGTGTTTTGTCACAAAGTTTCAAGAATTATGAGTATATATTGATAGATGGAAAGTCTATTGATCAAACTTTAAATGTAATCAATAAATATAACAAAAAGTTAAATGTAATTATATCTGAAAAAGATAAAGGCCTTTATTTTGCAATGAACAAGGGTATTAAATTGTCCAAAGGTAATGTTATTGTATTTGTTAATTCAGGAGACTTATTAACAAAAAATGCATTAAAAATTATTCATAATAAATTTATTATTAACCCTAAAATTGATTTCGTTTTTGGTACGGTTAAAAGGCACTATACAAATACAACAATACTTAAGCATGGTTACAATACTAATAGACTTAAATATAATTTTGATTTTGCAACTTCTCATTCAACAGCTTTTTTTATTAAGTTAAAATCATTAAAAAGGGTTGGTTATTTTAATACAAAATATAAATGTTCTGCTGATTATGATTTTTATTACAAAGCTATAATTACAAAAAGATTAAAAGGAGATTTTACAAATAAAAAACAATTAATAGGAATTGTAAAAAGTGGGGGTTATTCCAGTAAAATTAGTTTTCTCGAACATTTATCTGAGGAATCCAAGATAAGAATAAAAAATAATCAAAATATTTTTTTTGTTTCTTTGATATACTGTAATGCGATAATCAAATACTTACTCAAAAAAACTATACTTAAATGAAAAAAAAATTAATTTCAATATTGATTACAAATTTTAATAAAGATAAATTTCTTAAAAAAACCCTATTAAGTATCGTAAATCAAAATTTTAAGAATTATGAAATCATATTATTTGATGATGCATCAACTGATAATTCTCTTTCTATAATAAAAAAATTTAAAAAAATTAAATTAATTAAAAATTTAAATACGAATAGTAGGGAGTCAGCACCTTTAAATCAAATTAAGGGTATTATTGAAGCGTTTAGACTAAGCAAAGGTAATATTGTGTGTTTATTAGATTCAGATGATATTTTTACAAAAAATAAATTAAAAAGAATATCATCATACTTCAAAAATAATTTAAATAAAAAGTTTGTTGTCAATTTACCATTTAGTAAAAAAAATTTTTATTTGAAAAAAATTAAACCAAATACATCAGTATGGCCAACTATTTTTCCAACGAGTTGTATTTGTTTTAAAAGAAATTTCTTTGACAATTATTTGAAATTTATAAAAAAAAATAATTACAAGAATCTTGAAATAGATTCTCGTTTAATAATATACGCACACCACTACTGTGATGATTTTAATATTATAGATGAAAAATTAACAAAATATATAGATGATGAAAGAGGTATTTCATCTAAATATAAAAAATTTTCATTAAATTGGTGGTTAAAGAGAGATGAAGCTTTTCAATATTTAATGTTTATATTGCGAAAAAAGAATAAAAATTTTATATATAGTTTTGATTATTATTTAACAAAAACAATTAATTTTTTAATTAGAATTTTTATAAGATGAAAGATAATTTGATTTTCTTAGCAATATATTAAAGAAATACCACACAAAACTATGAATATAAGATCTAATAAATTTTAATGCTTTTTATTTATTATCCATTAATTTTAATCTCTATTTTAGGTTTTGGTTTTTTTACTAGTAAAAAAATCATTAAATTAAATAATTTAAATTTAGGCTATCAAGGCATTGTAGGGATATTTTCCTTACTATTGATATCTTATATCACCACACAATTTATAGCTCATAGTCAAATATTTAATTTGACAATTTTGATAATTGGGATTGTTTTGTTTATATTTTTTTTCAAACAATTTAATATTAATAAAGCTAATGTTAAGTTGTTAATTATTCTTTTTTTGTTATCTCTTATATTTATACTAGTTGGAAAAAATCACGATGATTTTCACTATTATCACTTTCCTTACATAATAACATTAATAGAATATTCTCATCCAATAGGATTTGGAAATTTAAATCATGGATTTAAGACTCACTCATCAATATTCTTATTATCATCCTTATTTAGTTTACCAGGAGCAAAATATAATTTATTTCATTTAGGGCCTGTTTATATTTTGTTATTTTCAAATCTTGTATTATTGAAATTAATTTTTAATAAGAAAATTTTTAAAGATGAAATATTTGTAACATATTTAAGTTTATCATCTTTTGCATTTATCAATATTTTTTTTTCCAGATTAGGTGAGCATGGCACTGACAGGTCAGCTATGGTTTTAATTATATTGTTAGTAGTCAACTATATTTATTTTGTAAATAAAAAAGTAGAAATTATTGATAGTAATTATTTAAAAATATTTACTATTATTTTTACAATTATAATCTCATTAAAAGCCATGTATATAATTTATATTATATTATTTATTCCTTTAATTATCCACGTTTACAATAAAAAAAAATCAATAAGTTTATTCTTTAATCTAAATTTATTTTACTGTTTATTGTTATTTGGATTTGTAATTTTAACAAATTTTTTCAATACTGGATGTCTTTTATTTCCAGAAAAGAAAACATGTTTTTTTGACATGCCATGGTCTTTATCTTTAGACACAGTTGAGTATTTAAGAATCCATTATGAAAATTGGGCAAAAGCAGGATCTGGTGTGGGATATGCATTAAAAGAATCTGATAAGTTAAACTATATATCTAACTTTAATTGGGTCCAAAATTGGATGGATAAATATTTTTTTAATAAAGTATCAGATTTACTTTATGCATTAGTTTTTATGTCAATAATTTTTGTTACAATATTCAAATCTTCAAAATCACAAATAATTTATAAAAGAAATTATAGATTAATATTTTTTTTATTGTTAGTAATTTTGACAATTTGGTTTTCACTTCACCCAACATTGAGATACGGTGGTTATCATTTGTTTTTTTTTATTATGTTTATACCACTAAGTTTTTTCTTAGAAAAATTTAATAAAGATATAAAAAACTTAGATCACAAGATTCTAGTAATTGTTATGATTACAGCTTTTGTTTTTATAGGAAGAAATGCAAGTAGATTGGTCAAAGAATACAAGATATATTCGTACAACCCGTTTATTAATGTTAATTATCCTATTAAAGAGGGAAAAGGTGGGTCTTTTCGTATTCAGAAACGTATTGAAAAAATAATCAATGAAAAAAAAGCAAAAAAAATTTACAAGAATAGGTACATGTTTTTTTAAAGCATTTTATTTATGAATTTGTTGTTCAAAATTATCGATTTTTTATATCAAAAAAGAAAATATTCTTTTTTAAAGAAAAAAATCCATAAAAATATGGATGTTCTTATAGACGTTGGAGCACATCATGGAGATACAATTAGTGAGTTTTTAAAAATTTTTTCAATAAAAAAAATATATGCTTTTGAGCCAAGTAAAAAAAATTTTGATAAATTAAAAAAAAAAATTAAAAAGATTAAAAAAAAAAAAATTATTAGAAATTGATATCAACCAGGTAGGATTGGGACAAAAAAATGATGTTTTGATTTTAAATGAAATTAGTGATGGTGTATCAAATACGTTTAATAGCTTAAATACAAATTCAAAATATTTTAAAAAAAAAAAATTAATTACAACATTGTTTGGTATCAAAAAATTTATAGACAATAAAGTATCAACAAAAATTATCCCTTTAAAAGAATTTATGGTAAAAAAAAAAATTAATAAAGTGGATCTTATAAAAATTGATACAGAGGGGTTTGAATACAATACTCTTTTAGGTCTTGAAGATTATATAAAAAAAATCAAATTTATATTATTTGAACATCATTACGACAATATGTTGATTAAAAATTATAAATTTGGAGATATTCATAAACTTCTTAAAGATAGTGGTTTTAAAAAAATCTTTAAAACTAAAATGCCATTTAGAAAAAGTTTTGACTATATTTATGAAAACAAAAACTAATTTAGATTTATATATTTTATGAAAACAGTTATTTATTGGTCGCCTTGCTTGAATAAAGTTGGTACCGTGAAATCCACGCTTAACTCTGCTATATCTTTATCAAACTATTCAAAGAGCAAATACAAAGTTAAAATAATTAATACCTGTGGGGAGTGGGATGAGTATTACGATTTACTTAAAAAAAACAATATTGATGTAATTAATTTTAGGTTTAAATTTTTTCCATACCTTCCAAAAAAAGGTTTTTTGGGTAGCAGAATTTCATATTTAATGATTATACTATTTTCTACTTTCCCTTTAATAAAAATCTTAAAAAAAGAAGAACCTGAATTTATGATTATGCATTTAATCACATCTTTACCCATTATATTAAATAATCTTTTAAAATTTAAGACTAAATTTATTTTAAGAATATCTGGCTATCCAAAGTTAAATTTTCTTAGAAAAACTTTATGGAAAAATTCGTCTAAAAATTTATTTTGTATAACTTGTCCAACAAAAGATTTAATTACGGATCTAAATAAAATAAAGATTTTTAATGACAATAAAATATTTTATTTACAGGATGCAATTATAAATATTCAAAGCTATATAAAAAAAAAAAAAGAATCTAATAATGATAATGATATCAAATTGAATGAACATTCAAATTATTTTTTATCTGTTGGTAGATTAACTCGACAAAAAAATTATTCATATCTCATTTCTGAATTTGCTAACTTTTTAAAATATAATAAACAAGAAAAATTACTCATTATTGGTGAAGGCGAAGAGAGACAGAAATTAAAGATACTTATAAGTAAAAAAAATCTTACAAATAATGTGTTTCTAATCGGAAGAATACAAAATGTTTATTCTTATATGAAAAATGCAAAAGCATTAATATTATCGTCATTATGGGAGGAGGTTGGTTTTGTAATAGTAGAAGCTGCATTTTCTAATTTATTTGTAATATCTAGCAATTGTCCAAATGGACCTAAAGAATTTCTCGAGAATGGAAAAGCAGGATATTTATTTGAAAGTAATAAAAAAGATAATTTAACTGATAAATTAAGATATTTTATTCAAGAAGAGCAAAACTTAAAAAGCTTAACTATTAGAGCAAAAAAAAATTCAGCAACTTATACGCTATTTAGACATTATTTAAGTTTACAGAAAATACTATCAAATGAAAACTAAACATAAAATATTAATCGCTAAAATAACTTTTAATCTGATTTCAATAATTAGAAGAAAACAAGTTATTAGAATAAAAAAAAATGATATAAATTGGGAATTAGATTTATCGATACCCGATGGAACAAGCAATACATTGGTAGCTAAATAAAAAATGTCTCTAGTAAGTATAATAATGCCGTTTTATAAAAAGGAGCCTTATATTGAAAACTCTATTAAATCGATTTTAAATCAGTCTTATCAAAATTTTGAAATAATTTTAATCAATGATGATGTTGAAAATAGAGATTTTATAAAAGAAATCTCTAATTTAGATGAAAGAATAATATTAATACAAAATAGCAAAAATTTAGGTGCAGGTTTATCTAGAAACAAAGGAATAGCAGTATCAAAGGGAGAATTTATTGCTTTTTGTGATTGCGATGACTTATGGAAAAAAAATAAATTAGAACTTCAATTAATTTTTATGAAACAACTTAATCTTAATTTTAGTTTTACTAGTTATGAAATAGTTGATGAAAATGGTAATTTTATTAGTTTCAGAAAAGCTCAAAACGATATTGATTTTTCAAAACTTAAAAATTCTTGTGATATAGGTTTATCTACTGTGATTTTAAAAAAAAATATTCTTAATAATAATAAACACCAATTTCCCAACCTCAAGACTAAAGAGGACTATGTTCTTTGGATGAAATTGGCTTTAGATGGAATTAAAATGAAGGGTCTTGATCAAAATTTAACAAGCTGGACAAAAAATAAAAATTCATTATCTTCATCAATTACTCAGAAACTTATCGATGGATACCGAGTTTATAGAGTTCATTTAGGGTATGGTATATTAAAGTCTTTATTTTTTTTAGTATTACTTTCTATAAATTTTATTTTAAAAAATTAATATGAATTTTATTTATTTAGTACCTTTAACAATATTTATTTTACTTATTAATAAATATTTGACTCAAAAAAAAATATTAACAAGTGAAACTGGAGATATACATCAAAAATTTGCTTCAAAATCTACAGTACCATTAACAGGTGGTGTTTTTATTTTTCTTGGATATCTCAATTTTCTTGATGATAAAATTTTTTCCTTCATACTTTTTACATTTATAATACTTACTTTAGGAATTTTTTCAGACCTAAAACTAATTAAGTCAGCTAGAAATAAATTTTTAATACAAATTTTATTAATCTTATTTTATATAATATTTAATGATGTTCAAATAAATGATACTAGAGTAATTTTTTTAGATAATATTTTACAAAATGATTATATCAATTATTTATTTGTGACTTTTTGTATTCTAATTATTATCAATGGATCAAACTTTATTGATGGAATGAATACAATCTGTATTGGGTATTATCTTTTAATAAGTTTAATTATTTCTTATTTACAGTTAGATGAAATAATAACTATTAAAGATATATCAATTTTTTATATTTTTACTTTATTACTAATTGTTTTTTTATTGAACCTAGTAAATCAACTATATTTAGGAGATTCTGGCTCATATTTACTGGGGTTTAGTTTCTCAATTTTTTTAATAAGCATTTATAATTGGAATCAGCATATTTCACCATTTTTTATAGTCTTATTGTTGTGGTACCCAAGCTATGAAAACTTATTTTCAATTATTAGGAAAAATGTATTAAAAAGATCTCCAATGTACCCAGATGCGAAACATATTCATCAACTAATTTTTTCTTATATAAAAAAGAAATATGATTTAGATATTTTTTTAGCCAATATATTGACTGGACAAATTATAAATTTTTATAATTTGATAGTTTTTTCAGTAAGTTTAAATTTTATTACTAATTCAAAAATTCAGATTCTCCTAATCTTACTTAGTATTATAGTATATTCGACAATTTATTATAAATTTTTTAAATCTAAATATCAAAAAAATCTTTAATCAAGTGATGGAAACAAGATAACAGAACTAAAAAAAATTTAAGTTAATTTCTTGGTATTGATTAAAAAGTTGTGATATCAGTTAAAACTTAAAATTAAATGAAAAAAAAAATTGCATTAGTTTTTGGAGTTACGGGCCAAGATGGTTCATATCTATCTTCGTTTTTAATAAAAAAAGGCTATTTAGTTCACGGTGTTAAAAGAAGATCTTCTTCACTAAACACGAGTAGGATAGATCATATTTATCAAGACCCTTTCGAAAAAAAAAGAAATTTTTTTTTACATTATGGTGATGTGACTGATGCCATTTCTGTTTCTAGTCTAATTAAAAAAATTAAGCCAAGTGAAATTTATAATCTTGCAGCACAATCGCATGTATCGGTTTCTTTTGAGGTTCCTGAGTACACAGCTAACGCGGATGCAATTGGAGCTCTTAGAATACTTGAAGCTATTAAATTTCATGGATTTCAAAAAACAACAAAATTTTATCAAGCTGGAACTTCAGAAATGTATGGAAAAGTAAGAGAAGTTCCTCAGTCAGAAAAAACACCTTTTTATCCAAGAAGTCCTTACGGAGTAGCAAAGGTTTATGCGCACTGGATAACTATCAATTATAGAGAGGCATATAATATTTTTGCATGCAATGGGATATTATTTAATCACGAAAGCCCGGTTAGAGGTGAAACTTTTGTAACAAGAAAAATTGTTATAGGACTTTGTAAAATCAAGCTAAAAAAACAAAAAACACTATATTTAGGTAATCTAAATGCAAAAAGGGACTGGGGACATGCAAGAGATTATGTTGAGGCAATGTGGAAAATGTTACAAAAAAAAACACCTACTGACTATGTAATATCAACAGGAAAACAATATACGGTTAAAAATTTTGTTAATTTAGTTTTGGATGAGCTAAAAATAAAATTTATCTGGAAAGGTAAAGGAATTGATGAAAAATGTTTTGATGATTTGGGTAACTGTATAGTTGCCTGTGATAAAGAATATTTCAGACCATTAGAGGTAGATACGTTGCTAGGAGATTCTCGAAAAGCAAGAAAAGAACTTAAATGGAAACCTAGAACTTCTATAAAAGAGCTCGTAAGCGAAATGGTTGATTATGATTTTAAAAAAATTAGTGATATCACCCCCCCATTAAAGGTTTAGCTGTTATTACAATCTCTGTATAATTAATAAAAAAGCTATTAGGTTGATTTATAATGACTATTTATTGAAAAAGTTGATCAAATAAAATTTTCTTTTACTTTACAATCTTAATTTTCTTAAGTATACAATCCCCGCCGGTGATTATTGCGAAGGGGTAATACCCGATCCCATTCCGAACTCGGAAGTCAAGCCCTTCAGCGCCGATGGTACTTTGTCTTAAGGCACGG
>MDTF01010561.1_pt1 | contig 11104 bp, 11 predicted proteins | sample 811191 | NCBI WGS metagenome assembly MDTF01 (sample SAMN05326649, study PRJNA326480) | marine metagenome | isolation source: seawater | place: Southern Ocean | collected 2011
AGACGGTAAAGGTATGAAAATGTCAAAATCAGCTGGAAATGTTATTTCTCCAGATGATATTTTAAAAAATTATGGGGCAGATATATTGAGAGCTTGGGTGGCTTCATCTGACTATGCTGAAGACTTAAGGATAGACAGCACTATTTTATCTCAACACGCCGAATCGTATAGAAAAATTAGAAATACTTTTAGATTTATTCTTGGAAATATACAGGATAATTTTGATAAACAAAATTTTCAAAAAATTGATTTTAATTCTTTTTCAGAATTAGAGAGATATATTTTAGGTAGATTATTCTACTTAAATGAAAATATAAAAGAAAATCTAAAAATTTATAACTTTCATAAACTTTATAAAGAACTTTTGAATTTTTGTTCATTAGAACTTTCGTCATTTTATTTCGATATAAGAAAAGATATTTTATACTGTGATGACTTAAGTTCAAAAAAACGAAAGGACTGTATTGTTGTTTTAAACATAATCCTTGAGTGTTTACTTAAGTGGCTAGCACCAATATTTGTTTTTACAACCGAAGAGATATTTAATTTGATAAATAAAAATGAAAATAGCATACACGAAACATCATATCCTGAGATTCCACAAAATTGGAAAGATGATAAATTAGATAAGAAATGGAAAGATCTTTTCAAAATTAAGCAAGAAGTAAATGTTGCAATTGAAGAGAAGAGAACAACCAAAGAAATAGGCTCAAGTCTAGAAGCAGATGTATTAATTTATGTGAATGAAAAAGAATTTAAGCTTCTTGAAGGGTTAGATTTAGAAGAATACTTTATTGCCTCAAAAGTAAAAAAGACGCAACATCAAATTAAAAACAAAACAAAGATTGAAGTTAAAAAATCTCTAGGCAGCAAATGTACGCTGTGTTGGAAAATATTAGATAAAAAATGTGAAAGAAAAAATTGTGGCATTAGCTAAAAAATGAATCTCTCCAGGAATTTAAAAAATAAACTTTTTTCTAAAGAAACAATTATTCCAGTTGTTATAGTTATCATCGCCTTTATAACAGATAGAGTTTCAAAAATAATTATTATTAAAGAGTATCTTAACAAGGAAAGTCTTTTTATTAATAACCTCTTAAATATCGACCTTGCGTGGAATACTGGGATAGGTTTTGGATTACTCAGCTTAGATGCAAATTTATTTTATCATTTAATTTCAGCATTTATTTTTCTAGTCATAATTTTCTTATTTTATTTAACAATCAAGGCAAGCTACACTGATAAGATTCTATTCTCATTAATCACTGGAGGAGCGCTTGGCAATATTTACGATAGAATTGTTTATTTTGCTGTCCCAGATTTTATAGATTTTCACATTAATCAATTTCACTGGTTTACTTTTAATATTGCAGATATATTTATTTCAGTTGGAGTAATTTTAATAATAATTAAAGACTTAATAATCTCAAAAAATGAAAAAAATTAATTTAATAATATTATTTTTATCTCTAATCTTAGTCTTTAATAGCTGCTCAAGTCTTAATGAGGCGGGAAAAGTATTAAGAAACGAAAAAAAAAATTCAACAGATGAGTTTTTAGTAAAAAAAAGAGAACCTTTAACGCAACCACCTGATTTTGATAAGATGCCCGAACCAGGATCGATAGAAGTCAATGCTGAAAAGATCCCAAGCATTGAAAAAATTTTAAAAACAAGATCTTCAAAAAACAAACAATATCAAAAAAAATCTTCTTCTGAAGAATCTATTTTAAATCAGATTAAAAAGTGATTAAAAATTTTATTATAAAAAACAATATCAAGCAAATTACCTCTAATAAGGAAAAAAAAAAATTAAAAAAAATAATTGAAGAATTTCAATATTTAATAAATGTAAAAAAAGATGCCCTACACACAATAAGCAAAAATTTTAAATTAAACTTCAAGCAACCTGAGCTGAAAAAATTTAGTAAATTTAAAAATATAATAGTAATAGGAATGGGTGGTTCCATTTTGGGATCAAAAGCTATTTACACATATCTGAAAAAAAAAATAAATAAAAATTTTATTTTTATAGACAATTTAGACTCTATTAAATTAAATCTTGTAAAAAAATCTATAAAATCAAAAAAAAGTTGCTTTATAATAATTTCAAAATCTGGAAACACTCTCGAGACATTGGTAAATTCAAATTTACTTAATAATAAAATTAATTCTAAAAATTCGATTATAATAACTGAAAAAAAGAAAAGTTTACTAAAAACATATTCTTTAAAAAAAAAAATTCAACTTATCGAACACAAAAGTTACGTAGGCGGCAGATATTCAGTGTTATCAGAAGTTGGAATGGTTCCAGCTATTTTGATGGGCTTGAACATAAATTCATTTAGAAAAAATTTATTAACCTTCCTTCATGCAAAAAAAGGTTTGTTAATGGATAGTGTGATAAGATTAAAAAGTATTTACAGTTCCAAAAAAACAAATTCTTTAGTTTTTCTTAACTACGCTCCAGAGCTCGATGATTTTTTATATTGGTGCCAACAACTTATTGCAGAGAGTTTGGGAAAAAAAGGAAAAGGTTTAATTCCAATAATTTCATCGGCACCGAGAGACCATCATAGTCTAATGCAGTTATATTTAGATGGTCCTAGGGATAAGTTGTTTGTCATTTTTAGTTTGAGTCAACAAGAGAAGATAAAAACGAATGCAAATATTTTTGATAAAATGTTTAATTATGCGCAGAGCAAAGATTTCTCAAAAATTAGAGCAGCGCAAAGAAAAGCCCTATTACAAGAACTTAAAAATAAAAAAATACCTCACAGGGAATTTGAGGTTAATAAATTAAATGAAGAGACCCTAGGTGAATTGTTCTCTTATTTTATCTTAGAAACAGTTTTAGTTGGAAAGTTGTTAAAAATAAATCCATATGACCAACCCGCAGTAGAAAATGTTAAGATATTAACAAAAAAATATTTAATTTAGGTTTCCAAAAAATATTTTTGATCTTCCATAATTCTTAGTAAGAGTAATATTTAGTATTTGACCTAAATCATCTTGAGTTTTTTTCTCTCTGTGAATAACAATTAAGTGTCTACTGTTGTAAATTTTCGATTCTTTAATTTTTTTTAGGTCCTGAATAAAAAAGTTTTCAGCAAATGGTGGATCTAAAAATATAATATCAAATTTTCTTTTAATTTGAGTGAGACATGAGGCAATTTTATCTTCAATAATTTCTGCCTTGTTTTCAATATTTAATTTTTTTAAATTATTTTTTAAAACCTTAAGTGCTAATTTATCTTTTTCTACAAAAGTAGTTTGAGCCACATTTCTTGATATACACTCAATGCCAAAAGAACCTACCCCGGCATATAAATCCAAAACTTGAGAATTCTCTAGTGAAATTGAAATTGATTTTGAATGATTGATGATATTAAAAATATTTTCTTTAACAAGATCTCTTAATGGTCTTGTTGTTGAAGATTTTGGAAAATCTATTTTCTTACCTTTTAAGAAGCCACTTATAATTCTCATTTATTTTTTATGACCCTCCAACCAATATCTTTTCTAAAAAAACCATGTTTCCAATTAATTTTTCTTATGTTTTTCAATATGTAATTTCTCATTTTGAGAAAATTACTACCAAGTTCTGTAATGTTCAAAACTCTACCACCGTTTGAATAAAGTAGATTATCTTTTAACTTTGTTCCTGCGTGAAATAAAAAAGAGTTTTTTGACATTTTAAGTTTATCAAGATTAAATAGTTGATAATTTTTATACTTTCCAGGATAACCTTTTGCACACAATACTGTTGTCATGCATTTTTTATTTTTCCAATTTATCTTAATTTTATCAAGTTTATTATTTGTTGCTGCTTTTAAAATTTTTACTAAATCAGTATCCAGTCTTGGCATAATTACTTGACACTCTGGATCCCCCATCCGAACATTATATTCTATTAAGTAGGGCTCGTTTTTTTTAATCATCAATCCAGCATACAAAAAACCCGTGTATGGATTTTTTTTATTTTTAAGAGCTTTAATAGTCGGTTTTATTATTCTTTGAATTATTTTTTGTTCTAAACTTTTATTTATTATGGGAGCAGGCGAATAGGCTCCCATTCCACCTGTATTAGGACCTCTTTCATTTTCCCCAACTCTTTTGTGATCCTGCGCAGAACCAAAAAAAGAAAAACTCTTCGTATCTACTATTAAAAAATAACTAACTTCTTCACCAGATAAAAATTCCTCAAGCACTAACTTTTTTGAACTTTTAAACTTACCGTTCAATATTTCATTACTAAATTTTTCAACTTCTCTGGTAGTTTTGCAAATAGTAACTCCTTTTCCACCGGCCAAGCCATCTGCCTTAACTACTATTGGTAATTTATTTTTAATTAAAAATTTTTTAACATCTTCTTTGTTTTTACATATTTTAAACCCTGCTGTAGGTATTTGAAATTTTCTACACAAAGATTTCATGAAAGCTTTAGAGCCCTCTAGTTGAGCCGCATACTTATTTGGTCCAAAAACTTTAATATTATTTTTTTTAAAGAAGTTGACCAATCCTTTGACCAGGGGTATCTCCGGTCCAATTACCACTAAATCTATTTTATACAATTTAACAGCAGTCATTAATTTTTTAAAATTCAAAATATCTATATTTAAATTCTCTGCAATTTGTTTGGTTCCAGCGTTCCCTGGTATGCAGTAGATTTTTTTGGTTAAAGGAGATTCATGTAATTTTTGACAAATTGCATGCTCTCTACCACCGCTTCCAATTAAAGCAATATTCATAAGAAAAAAGATACTATATATATTATTTAATAATATGAATAAAAAAAAGGCAAAACTTAAGTACCTTCCAAATGCATTCGAAGTGATCGAAGATGGAGATTATGTTATATGCTCAATCTCTAAAAAAGAAATCACCTTAGAAAATTTGAACTACTGGAACGTGGATTTACAAGAAGCTTATTTTTCGCCTATCGAAGTAAAAATTAGACACGAAGAATTTAAGAATAAAAAATAATCACTTCCAACGATTATGTGTCCAAATCCATTGACCGGGATCTCGTGAGATCATTTCTTCAAGAATCTTATTTAATTTTATTGTGATATTAATTTTTTTTGTTTCTAAATCATCTTCTTTTTTTAAATCAAGAGGTTCAAAAATTTCCATTTCAAACGAATTATTTTTGTTCCGCTTTATATAGATTGGAACAATATCTAGATTGAATTTTACAGCCAATTGTGCTGGCAATGTTGTTGTAAGAGCCATTTGATCAAAAAAAGGGAGTCTTTTCCCTTCGCTTACCCTTTGATCAATCATAAGAGCAATGCTGTAGTTTTTTTTTATAAAATTAATAGAGTCCTTAACGCCTGCAATTCCTTTTTTTATTTGATTATTACAAACATACGTTTTTCGAACGTATTCCATAAAAGGGTTAAGAAAATAATTGTTTAAAGGTCTATAAATTGTAGCTAGTCTAGTTTTTCTTTTTGTTAACTCCATGGACATTAATTCAAAATTAGCAAAATGCCCCGAAACAAAGATAACAGGTTTATTTTTAATAATAATTTTTTCTAGTATTTTTTCTCCTGCAATGTTTATGTGAGAATTGTTTTTTTGAAATTTATTTAAAAATAAATATTCAACAAATGTTTGACCGTAGTTTGACCACATAGTTCGTTTAATAGATTCTTTTTTATCATTACTATGGGTGCCTAAAAACTTTTCTAGATTTTCATTTATAATTTTTTCTGATTTTACTAAATGTCCAATTTTTTGAAAAAATTTAGCAAACAACTTTCTGCTTAAATTTAATCCTAACATCTTAATAATCACGAACAATAAATAGACAATAATTGCCTGAAGAAAATATTTTATAGATTTCATTTTAAGTATTTTTTTATTTCTTTTATAAAACCTTCTTTATTTTTAATTTCAAGTTTAATATTTAGATAATTTACTTCTGATAAATTATAATGTTTTATTCTAAAAAAATCTTTTTCTGTAGTCAAAATTTTTAAGTTCTTTTCTCTTGAAATGTTAATCAATTTTTCAATTTCATTTTGTGAATAATTATAATGATCTGGAAAAGAAATTTGTTTTTTAATGCTCATGTTATTTTCTCTTAGAAGTTCAAAAAAATTTTCTGGATTACCAATACCTGCAAAAACTAACAGGTTCTGATTTAAAAATTTATTAATATTTATCGGCACATATCTAGAGTAAAATATTTTAATATTATTGTTTATATTTTTTAATTTTTTTTCAAAAATCTCATTTCTTTTTCCATTGATTAAGATTATTTGAGAATACTTAATTACACCTAAGGGCTCCCTTAAAGGTCCAGCTGGCAGAGTTAGACCATTTCCAATAAGCTGTTTTGCATTGAAACAGAGAATAGATAGGTTTTTATAAATTGAATGGTCTTGAAAGCCATCATCCAAAACCACACTTTTAAATTGTTTTTTCTCAGCCTCAAGCAAAGCTTCGTATCTTGAAGATTTTTTTATTATTTTAACTTTTTTTGATTCGAGTAAATTAAATTCATCTATATGTTCTTTATATAATTTTTTAATTAATACAGGTTTCATATTAAGTTTTAGTAAAATTTTTACTAACTCTAATGATAATGGTGTCTTACCAGTACCCCCAACATAAATATTTCCAACGCAAATAACAGGTAAAGAAATTTTTCTACTTTTTGAAAATTTTTTTTTAATAAGGAAAAGAAACTGAATAAAAATCGAAATAGGTAATAAAAAAAAGGAATAAAAACTATTTTTTTTACTCCAAAATTTAGGTTTTTGTAAATTCATTTTAATTTAAACTTATATAGTTTTTTATTTCTTTTATGGTTTCTTTTAGAATCTTATCTCCATAAATATTCAATTTATTTGAGTGTTTAATAGTTGAGTTATTCAGTTTTTTAAAGCTTTCTAATAATTTTTCTGAAAGTTCTTTTTCATCATTCACTTGCATTGAAATTTTGTATGTCTTTAATAAATTATAGACTTCATTAAAATTATAAACATAAGGACCATGAAAAATTTTACAACCAAATTTTGCTGGTTCGATTGGATTCTGTCCACCAACTAACTTAAATTTTTTCAATAAAGATTTCCCAATAAAAATAATTTTACAATATTCATAATATTTAGACAAAACGCCAAAAGAATTAACAATTATTATTTCAGTTTGATTATCTATTTTTTCTTCACCACTTATTATTTGAGATTTTAACTTATATTTCGTTGTTAAATTTTTTATATTTGAAACTCTATTTATATGCCTGGGTATAATAATAGTTTTAATATTTGTAATTTTTTGTTTTAAGATTATGTGAGATTTAATCAACATCTCTTCCTCACCTTCATGAGTACTTGCCGCACACCATACCTTAAAATTATTTAATATTAATTTATTAGCATCACTTAACCTGTTAGTATTAATTTTTGAACTGAATTTTAAATTACCTAAATAGCTAGCTTTTTTTATACCTAGCCTCTTTAAATTATTTTTAGACTCTTCACTTGAAGCTAGACATAAATCAAAATTACTAAATACTTCTTTTGCAAATTTTGGAAAAATTTTCCATTTATTTAATGTTTTCTTTGTAATTCTGGCATTCAGCAATATTAAAGGTATTTTTCTCTCTTTTATTTTGAATAAAAAATTTGGCCAAATTTCAGAGTCAATAAAACAAACTAAATCTGGCCTCCAAGTATTTAAAAAAGATTTTATTAGAAACTGAACGTCTAATGGAAAGAAACGATGAACAATATTGTTATACTCAGATAAATTTTTTTTCAATAGGTTGGCCGAGCTTAAAGTGACAGTAGTAACTAAAAATTCAATGTTTTTATTTTCATTATTTAGATTTTTAATTAAGGACACAATGCTCAAAAGCTCTCCGATGCTTGAAGCATGAAACCAAACTAATTTTTTGTTAAAGCCTCTCTTATAATTAACTGTTGAAGGAAAAATTTTTTCCTTAAATCTAGCTTTATCTTCTTTTTTTAGAAAAATTCTTAAAAAGATAATTAAAACAAAAAGTGGATATAAAAAAAAAGTTAAGGACTTATAGATGAATAACATCAATCTATTTTAATTGTTTTTGATACAGAGATTTATATTCATTACAATTATCAATAAGATATTTATGATCTCCAGAGTCCAAAATTGAACCATTTTTTAATACAAAAATTTTATCTGCTTTATGAATTGTAGAAAGTCTATGGGCTATAACAAGTGTTGTTTTATTTTTAATCAAATTCAAGATAGCATTTTGCACTATCTCTTCGGACCCCGTGTCGAGCGATGAAGTAGCTTCATCCAGTAAAATTATTGGTGATTTTTTCAAAACTGCTCTAGCAATTGATATTCTTTGTTTTTGCCCTCCTGAAAGTTTTACTCCATTTTCACCAATTAGCGTTTCATATTTATTTTCTAACTTGTCGATAAACTCATCTGCTGCAGCAAATTTACATGCCTCTACAATATCTTTAAAAGAAGCATCTTCATTTGCAAAAGAGATGTTAGACTTTATAGTGTCATTAAATAAAACTATATCTTGGCTTACTAAAGAGAGATTTTTCCTAAGAGACTTTAAGGACACTTTTGTAATATCCTGATCATCTATAAAGACGCTTCCTGCTTGTGGACTATAAAATCTCGGTATTAAGTTTATTATTGTACTTTTACCAGCACCGCTATGACCAACAAAAGCAGCCATTGTACCACCTTTAATTTCTATATTTATATTTTTAACTGCTTTTTGTTTAGTGCCCTTGTAACCAAAACTAATATTTTCGAAATTAATTTTGCATTCTTTAATCGATAAATCGGGCAGTGTATTATCTTGTCGAATTTCTGAAGGGACATCAATTATTTCATAAATTCTTTTAGCCGCAGCAGTACCTTGAAAAATAGTCATATTAATTGTGGCTAAAGAGCGTATAGGCTGATAGGCCAACATCATAGCAGCTAAAAAAGAGAAAAAATTGTTAATTTCTAACTCACCTAAACTAATTAATTTTCCTGAATAAAAAATGAACCCAGCTATCATAAAACCCGTTAATGTTTCCATTACCGGTGTAGCTCTGATTAAAATTAAAGAAATTTTTATATTTTTCTGAACAACATCACCGATAACTTTTCTTGCATTTATTTTCTCTCTTTCTTCTTTCTGGTAGATTCTTATTACTTTTGCTGCTTTAAAAATTTCTGAAAGATATTCAATTAGAATACCGCTTTTCATGCTCCCTTCACCTTGAGCCTTTCCTATTCTTTTCCCTAAACTCTTGGCAAATATTACCGCTAAAGGCATCATAAGTATCGCAAAAGAAGCCAATTTCCAATTTTGGTAAAACATTAATGAAACCAGGGCGATTAGTGAAAAACTATCTTTCATTATATTTAAAACACCTGTACTCACCAAAGCTGTTACCGCACCACAATCATACATAATATTAGAAATATATTTTCCAGAATGCCTGTTCTCCAAAGTGGATAAATCACTCTCTAAAATATTTTTAGCTATTTTTTCTTGAAGCTCCCCAGCTATTAATGCACCGACTTTTATTACATTCATCCTAGCAAGATAAAGAGAAACACCTTTAGTCGAAAAAGACACAACGATACATATTGGTATAAGCCAAGCCAAAGTCTTATCATTATCAATAAAAATTCTCTTTATAGCAGGGTCTAGTAGCCATGCTGTTGCCGCGGTGCTACCAGCAACTATTATAGACAGAAATAGCGATTTTATTATTACAGACATACGTCGTTTAATATGCTCTCTATAAAGACGCTTGCAGATTAATATTATTTCTTTTAATTCCATTGTGATTATTTAATAAACATGATTGCTAATAATAAAGAAAATCCAGAATAATTGTTAAGTTTAAATGAAGCTAAACATTTTGCGGGGTTTGCTCTGTCAAATACTGCTGTTTGATAAATTAAACTTAAAATAAAAATTATTATAAAAGTTGTAAAATAATTAATACCTAATTTATCTTCAAACAAAATAACTAAAATCAATGAAGTAAGAAAATAATTTATACTCACAAAGGTTTTTATGTATTTTTTAAATTTAACTGATGTAGACTTAATTCCAATTATTTCATCATCATTAATATCTTGCGCTCCGTAAATCGTATCGTAACCCAATGTCCAAAATATGGCCGCTAAATAAAAATAAAGAATATCTAACGAAATGTAATTTACTGAGGCCGTCCAAGACATCATAATTCCCCAATTGAATGTTATTCCTAAAAATAACTGGGGCCAATAAGTTATTCGTTTCATGAATGGATAGGTAAATGCTAGTATCATTGAACCAAGTCCTAAAATTATAGTTAAATTATTAAACTGAATTAAAATTAAAAAAGCAATTATACACATTAAAGAACTGTAAATTAAAGCTTTGTTTACAGATATTAAATTTGCGGCAATTGGTCTTTTTTTTGTTCTTTCAACCTTTATATCAAAATCTTTATCTACAATGTCATTTATAATACAGCCGGCGCTTCTCATTAAAACCGATCCAAGAAGAAATAATAATAAATAATACAGAAATTGATCTAAGTTTTTATTAAAACTATATGCATACGCTAAACCCCAGGAGCATGGCCAGAACAGAAGCATGATACCAGTTGGTTTGTCTAGTCTTGTTAGTTCTATAAAAATTTTGAGTTGAGACATCAGTGAATAATTACTTGTAAGTATCAAACACTATCTACATAATCAATTCGATTCGATATGGATATAGATTACACAGTTGCTGCCCTAATGTTTCCAGCCATTCCTCTAATGATGACCATGTATAGCAATAGATTTCACACGTTGAGCAGCTTAATTAGAAAATTACATGACCAGTATATATTTGAAAAACGTACGCCACCTGAATGGGAAAATCAGTTGCACGTTTTAAATAAAAGGACCAATATCTTAAAATACACAATGGGTTTTGCAGCTTTCGGCTTTCTATTCAACATGACAACAGTTTTAATGCTTTATTTAGGAAGCTTACAAAATGCTAGAATAATTTTTGCCGGTTGTTGTGTTTGTATGATAATTTCAATTTTTTTATTTTTACAAGAAATAAGACTTTCCAATCAAGCTCTTAAGTATCATTTA
>MDTF01010253.1_pt1 | contig 11102 bp, 8 predicted proteins | sample 811191 | NCBI WGS metagenome assembly MDTF01 (sample SAMN05326649, study PRJNA326480) | marine metagenome | isolation source: seawater | place: Southern Ocean | collected 2011
ATATGTAGAGAATATATTTACGGAAACATCGAATTTCTCGTTTGGTGTTTCCGTAAATATATTCTCTACATATGAGGAAATGAAGCCTATTCGATTTGGTTCCAAAATAGAAGTCACAGTTTTAAGACGCTTTGCTATAAAAAAACAGAAATATGTTAATCTTAATTTTTAATTATATCTATTACATATAATTAACTAAAATGAAACAACCGGATAGCGATCCAATACATTTATTTATGAAAAGAGATGAAACCATTCTTCCACCAAAATTACCGTTTCAGACCAATGGTTTGGGACAATTGTGTCATTCTGATACCTGGTCATCTCCAATAATGACAATACAAGGTCATCCTAATCATATTCCCCGACGTCCTACTATGTCTTCCGCTGGTTTCTCGCTCTATGCTACTAATGATGGTTGTATTACTGCCCGTGGGAGTACTACTTTTTCAACGGGCATTTCGGTGAATATCCCATTTGGACATTTTGGCCGAATTGAAGGGTTCTCCACTCTCTACGAGAAGCTTTTAGTACCTATCCCATTAATTATCGATGAAAATAATCCAGATATTATTGATATTTGTTTACTAAATCATTCGAATAAAATCCATCAAATTAAAAAGGGTGATTGTATTGGTCAACTAATAATAGCAAGATATGTAGTACCCCGTGTATTATTACGTTAAAATAAACTTAATCCTATTTTTGTATAAAAAGACTATATAATAAGAGGGGTCTCTATATAGTTATGTCTAATCCATCTGAATACTTGGCTGCTCTTACCTTATATTCTACTAAACAAGAGATCAAAACGGTATGGGGCGAATTATCGACAACTCGGAGATGTATAACCTGTGATCAGCAATATAATCTATTAGAATCAATGGGTACACATAGCTGTTCACAGCACCCGGGGTATCTGCAACAAAACGGAGTCTATAGTTGTTGTGGTCAAACTCAACCTATTTTAAATTATCACGACAACTATAGATTAACCTCTATGTTTACTTCTTCAAATACTTCTAAACCCTTTATCCCCGATTACCAGGAACTGCCGAGTATCGTATCGGGTTGTCAAAAATGTGATCATAATACTAGTATTAACCCCTGGTCACACGCAGACCGCAAACCAATTCAAGAGTTATCCGCTGTAATCCCAATTATGTTTAAGCATGGTACACATCTATTACAGAGAAACGGATTTGATCAGAGAGGGGGTGTACTCAGAAGATGTGAAGTGCAAACACTTCCCCTGACCCATGAGAGAGTGTTAAGAAAACAATGGGATCAGATCTCGTATCTGGATGAACAGGGCAAAAAACATACTAAAACAATAGAAGAAATTTATGAGGAAAATAAGGAAAGTCCAGTAAATGGTATGCATATCCGTTTTCTTCACAACAGACGACCAGTTGAAATCTGGTGATAAAAAATCCAGATATGTTAGGAATATATGTCAAATAGATGTATTTCAATAATAATAGAACATTCAAAATGGAAATAGTTGTTAATAAATTAGCAAGTCAATGGCGTCAACACCATTCTATTAAGAAAAAAACAGAAGAACACTGCTGTAGTATGGATAAATGTGACTTAACTCATATTATTGGTGGAATCTGGTCAAACGGTACAGATGAACATAGCTGTGTTCGGGTGCTCTGTAATAATCACCCGAGCTGGGCGAATAGAGGTACATTAAAAAAACAAATACGCCAGATATATATGTGTCAATCGACGGGGGAGTGTCATTTCTGTACCGAAAGGTGTGAAATGACCACAGTTGATCATTCCGACGGTGGACATGTCTGTCGTATCTCTGGTATACGCTACAACAGTATTAATAGTGACACTTGGTTTAATTCCCACCGAGTTACGGCAACACATTGTGAAAACAAAGATCCGTTAAAGTTAGTCCGCAACACTGATTTTCAGATTAGTAAAACTTCTAATAACACTATTCGTCAACAGCAACATCTTTACATAAGTAAAGCACAAGTTTCTACTATATTGTTCTCGGATGAACGTCTTTTTATGGAACAACGTAAATATGCGGATATGAAATCAGAAGCGGAAAAAGTAGTGCAGAAATATATTAAAAACTGTCACAAGTTAAAGACTAACATTGTTTTTACGGATCTTGTACAATTATATGTAAATCAAATGAATCGTCGGCATATTTTTCGGAATTTACTTCCGGAAGATAACAATGCAGTGGCTCATATAGTTGATAAATATGCAAAGTTGTCTTGTCAATATTGGAATTTACTAACAAAGGTCTTCCCATTAGGTCAATCTGCCCCCGCTCTTTTCCCGATTAAGGTCTTTGCAGTGTCAATCCTGTATCTGATGAAAGGAGGACTCTGCTGTGGTGGAGTTACAGTAATTCCACCGGATGGTTATTTGGTTAGTGTCCTACCAGAGGCAAATACTTTAGATTCGTATGCAATTAACAAACCAAGTTTTACCGCCTGTAAAAACAATATATTAAAAGCGTATAGAGAAGCCACAGAAGTTTATAACATAGATCCTAGGAGGCTTTGTTTATAGCAAAGCGATAGCAAAGCGTGAAGTTCAAATTAAAATACAAATATATATAAACTAATATATTTTTTTTTGGATAGCAAAGTGTTAAAAATTAGAACTAGTACGAGTTATTTGGACAGCAAAACCCATTGCAGTCGTCACAGACTATTATAAAACAGTTATTACACCTTTCTAAATGATCTACACAGACATTTTGCTCACAAACGGGACAATGTTCTATAAAACTTTGTTTTCTCATAGCTGAACAGGTCATTTGACCACAAGTGATTGCGCCGTTTAATTCTGCAAATGCTTTAAAATTATGTAAATTATTATTACAAATGACAGACGTTTGTCTGGCATGACAAACTGCTTTGGGAGGTAAAAAGGTACAGACATATGATAGTACAGTTACAGAGGGTGAAAAACTTGACTGTAACATTTGACTCTTTTCTCTTCTATGTATACTTCTATTTTATATTTTTCTCAAATATAGTCTTAACCTATTTTAACAGTCTCCGAAATGGGTATGTTGGCTATCCTTTGAACTTATTAATGGGATTCCTTTTTTTTGGAACATTGTAGTGATTTCACTTTCTTTTTTTCTTGCCAAACTTTTAGACTTTACTGTCCAGATAAACATTTTGGTTGGTTTTTTAGTTGATGAGAAATGTGTTTGAAACCGTTTTTGGATATTGTCACTTTCGCCTAAATAAAAAAACCCAGCCTTACATGCCAATAAATATAAACAGCTACTTGCAATGACTGGACATTGTGCATTTGGATCTAAAACAATAGAATAACCACCGAGCAATCCAATAATGAGATCAACTGCTGATTGTTCATTCTTCTCAACCGGAATAGTAGAAGTTCGAGCAATAATTTCATCGGCATGACCACAAATGTGCTCCGGAATACCGACTTGACGGCACGTACTTGTGGCATAACGGTGTTGACAGACACCTTCTATCATTTTGTATGTAAATTGTTTATTGGAACGTTCCATCTGTTTTTTCGGCAATTGTTGTAACCTTTGCGCTGTTAAAACCTCATCAAAATGTGTGGAAACGAGTCCAATAGTGTTGGTTTGTATTAATGCGGTGATATATGCGACAGCGATTGCCGAACCTTCTTTCGCGGACGTACCTGCTGCAATTTCATCACAGATTGCCAGGACGTGACTGTTGTGGTTGGTCATTTTGAATAGACTTGCCATATCTTGGGCTTCAGCACCAAATCCACTCAAATTGTTCATTGCGCAATCGGCATTTCCGACATTTAAGAAAACATTCAGATTCTGAGAGACTGAACAAGAAGAAGCTGGTACTAGATATCCAGCCTTTGCGAGTATAGCAATGGCTGCAACAGAGCGACAAACAGTAGACTTCCCTCCCATATTCCCGCCTGTTAATACTTCCATCGATTGTAGGTCTAAATCGTTGGTAATTGCCGAATTCATCCAAAATGGTTTGAATTCTTTTAGTTTTAAAATGGGCTGGTCATTATTTAATATAGTAGCAATAGACCATTTCTTTGGCACATTGATAGAAACATGTGTTTGAATGATACGGTTCCAACACCAGATAGACTCCGCAAATGTCAATGCTTTTTCGGAGAGATCCTCATTTAACTTTTGTATAATCTTTTCTGTTTGTTGGTTCACCTCCTCACAAATGTTAGTGTATTGCTGATGTATTGTAAATAAGGTTGGAATTGTGTAGTGTTTTTTGAATTTACCCCTTAATACATTGCCTTTGCGGTCTAAAGCTAGTTTTCCATTACCAACCTTTGTTTTACTGACTATCTCTTGAATTTCCGGACACCATTCTGCATCAACATTACATTTGGAGATTGCTTTGATATATTGGTCTCTTACTCTCATTACTCGCTGATTGAATATCATTGAAATTTTTCGAGAGATATGACCATGCCATTTTTCACAGGTTTCCACCATTTCTTTTTCGTATGTTTCGGTTGTGTAAGCCGTACTAATTGTTTCTTTACCGATACCAATAGCATCTCGAATTAGCTTACAATTGTCTCTAATTGAAACCGCTGTGCATTTAGGAGACATTGCCGTCGTGAATTGAATCAGTTCTTCACCGACAAAAGTCTCACCATTACTTAAATTGCTTTGATAACTTTGTATTTCCGCAACCCAAGCTAGATGTTGATATACACCACGTAAATAAGAAGCAGAGGCTTTCCCTTTCCGTAGCATTAAAATGGCTGAATGTAGAGACAAAATTTTGCTTGGTGGACGAGGCATTGCTGTTTGAATCAGGGTGTATTTTTGGACAAGAGTGCGAAACATTTCTGAAATGAGCACATCGGGTGGACAAATCAATTGTTTCGAGATAACTTGTCGGCATTTTTGACCAACCTCGGGGCAAATGGCATCCAATAATGAGGCGACACCCCTCATTGAAGTTTCTGATAATAAGCCTAATTGTTCAATAGTACAACGCGCTACAATATCACTATGTCTCTCTTCTTTGTATGAAATGGTACTTTTTAACTGATAAGTCAGAAATTTTTGTAGGAAAACCGACTCAGAACAAGACCAAGATAACGATATAAATTCCAAATGTGCAAATTTTAAACAACTAGCATCACCAGTAATGTAGAGTTGATGGGACGGATACATAGCTAATAATAACGGAAATGTCGTAATGTGAATGTTTTGGTACACATCTATTTTCATTTCGATATCATTAATCACATACATATCAACACTATCAACGCGAATAATAGCAGCAATATGTACAGGAATATTACCTTCAAATGTTTGGATAGTAGTAGAGCCAAAATAAATAGGATTAAATTGGTCAATAACATGGTATACCTCTTTACCCCGATCCTTTTCAACTACCACAATTTGTCGGATATTTTCTCCTAATAAGCGTGTCAGATATGACTGGATTTTTTCAACTCGACCCCCAACATTAGGTGTCATACAGCGTGGCATTAGAGGGCATGTTTCCATAATTAAAACCGCGTCAAGACCAACACCATTGAAAAATAAACCCTTCTTGACTAAAATAATAGCATCAGGGTGGATTTTTTTAGCTTTCATAACCTGTAAGACTATTCCAGAAGCATAATGTTGGGGCAGATTCTCCGTATCAAAACCGAGTGCGAAATTTGGATCCAGTTGTTGGTTTATTTTCCTTGCTAATTGCGTTTTCAAATTTAATAATTTATCCCATAATGTTTTCGATTTTTTTAATCCCGTAGACTTCTGTTTTTTAGGAGCCGGTGACATTGGAGGATCCAGACTTCTTTTGGAGATTCGACTTTGGAGTGGTTTAATAGTCAAGAATCTATTCATTTATAGTATTAGATATTATATGTAATCGTTGTAAATCGAGATGCTTAAGGGTGGATTCAAAACTACTGTCAAACTACCGTAAGGTAGGCGAATATTCGGTAAGATCAATGCAGCCGATCAGGGCCGACAACCACGGCCTGGAACTATATATTCTCTACATAGGAGGTCACAGAAAAGTTATTATTGGAGTGCTGCTGTAAGGTAGGTTACATATAATAGACATAATAATATAAGTAAATAAATATAATATAGTATCTAACATGACATAGTCACAAGTGTACAATCTAGATATATTGCATATATATATATAAATATATAAAAATAACAAACATAAAACCATACAAATAAAATCAGATAGTATCGCAGTAGGCGACTATAATAGCGACGATAATTCGTTCTCTATATTCTCTAGATTTGGGCAAAGTTCTCAGTTAGAGTATTGCTGCTAAGTAGTAGAACACTATAAAATTCGGTATGAACAATAAAGCCGATGCGATGGTGTAAGGTTTTGATGTGCAAAACGGACGATCACAATCACAACTATTGGCCGACAACGTACCACGGCCCGGAACTTTACAACAACACAGAAACAAAAAGTTTGTCATGTGCAAGACCGTTGAAATTAATAGAAAAACCCCTGCCATATAAAGGAAAAAATCAGTACTAAAAACCCTGGCTTGAGTTATCAGCACAATTAGAATTATATCCAATAACCATACAACTTCAGCTGCCCAAAAGATGTATAACAATGTAGTCAGTGGGGGGTCGGTCTCTGGGTAGCATCCAGACAGGAGCTCCCCTTTGTCGTTCGTTTCTGACCACGACCAGGGGTTGGTCTCCTCGGTCTCTTCAGACTCAAGGAGACCGTCGGTCTCCTTATCTCCCTTAGGCTCAGCCATCTCAAAAAAGAGCTGCGGTGTGTCTTTTTGGATCGATCTTGCCGCAGTGGCTTTGGATTTTTTATTATTGGCTAGAAATTTTCGTTCGGTTCTGAATTGGGAGAACATATTACTTCTTAAATATTATCCTTTATATACTACCAGTAATCCCATTTTAGAGTTTGACAGGATAAGGTCGATGTGCCATACGGTCAAATTTCTATTCTAAATCCAAACGCTAAATCAATTTTAAACATGAACAAAGGTTACACTATTTAAGAAGTTATAGACTTGCTAAATGATTCTCTTTTTATGTGGGTTATTTATCTCTAGTCTTTATTCTTATTGGATACTACCTCAAAAGGAAGGGGGAGAGCCGATACTCAAATATACACTCTTCCCACTACTGTACAAAAGTATGATTATTATACCATTTAATCACGACAAAGCCATTCACATTCATCACTGGGTCATTTATTGGTTGATTCTCTGCCTCAGCTTAGTCATTACTACCCCTACTATTATTACTGGGTTTTCAATAGGATTATTTATACAAGGTGTTCAATACAAAGACAGTTTTCAATTTGTCTGCAATAATCCATACAAGCTTAATGTTTGATGCCGTTGTTAATTATATACTATGAGTTTATTAATAGTCATAAATTAAGCGGTTTCTCATTACTGATAATCTGGTCGTTTGTGTACAGTTGTTGTCGAATCAAATGGATATCCTCCATAGTTTGTTGGTCATTTCTATCGTAGGTTCTTAAAGCAGTTGCTAGACTATGAATAGGATGTTTCTGATCCTTTATTTGATATCTGAAGACAAAATATACTCCGACGGCATGAGCAAATATAGAAACAATAATAAACCCCATATTATTCGAGGAAATAAAAAGAACAAAAACCACATGAAGTAGAGTATGTACTACACTTAAACAAATAATCGAAGTAAGGTGGCGTTTTTTGGGTAGGAGAGCCAGAGCCTCACGGTGTTGTTGATGGATAGTAGTGTTAAGTTTATGTCTACCAACAATGAGTACAAAAAAGAAGACAAGTACAACCAGATAGATTGAGACCTGGTTACAATTCCAATTTAAGATCTTAATATTAGTGGTAAACAAAGATCGGTTGGAGTCTGACATACATGTACTCAATACCCATTTTTATAGTATAGTTTTAAAAGATATAGTTTTAAAAGATTAAATATTGTTTTTTATATTTTACAAGTTTATTTTATAGCGTGGGACTGTAAAGTCATTTAATTGATTCCTAATCTATTACCTACTCGGTATTTGGCATATTCCATATCCTTTAAGAATGTGTTCTCACCATTACGGACAGAACGACAACCTGGATAGACGTTGGGGCCCCAATGACCAGTGTTCATTGTAATGTTAGTATATGCGCCTTTTTGTTTGTTCCAGGTTAATTGATGACCTTGGAAACAGATAGTGTTAAGGTGACGAATTGGTGCTAAAAAGTCGTCGTCCGACCCAGTATAATTACTGTATTCACCAAATCTGTAGAGGTTAGACAAGTCCCGCGCCATTGGGTAGTGTGGTTTATCATCTTGAAGATTACTATTCTGATTATTTAAGATGTTAGAACCGTAAAAACCAGTTAGAGAAAGTGGATTCGTAATTTTAGGCACCTCCGCCCGACACTCTTCCTCAGTAAATGCATCGGTTAAATCTGGATTTTTCACATGTTTATTAGTGACCCAAATAGGAATCAAATCTTTCATGAAGTCGCTGGAGTTCATTTGAGCGACAAGTTCATCGACACTCGTAAACGGTGTCGTTCCTTCTCCACCAACATAAGAATGTGCAAAGATATCTTCAGCAATCATAACATTTTTAGGTTGTTTAACAACAGATTTGTGATAAAATGTGTAGTGACCAATGTGCACTTTGTGGATGACATCATCCGTCAACATAAAATCATGATGACCATGAGCAGTAAAGCCAGTCTCAAGACCACCTTTCATCAAAATTGCAGAAGCCATCAAATAGGTCATGAATGGACGACACAACATAACAGTGCCTTGATCTTCAGGGGCTTCCGCATCAATATCAATGGCAACGTTAGGATCTCTACGTTTAGATTCGAGCATTAATTTATAGGAAGCTCTTGCAATATCTGCCATTTCTTTATATTTAATTACTTCAAAATCATCAGATTCCATATCATAAATAAAGATACTACGACGTTTCTCAAGATCTGCTTTCTTTTGCCTTCCAGGGCCGTCATCAACAGCTGCTATATCTCTTTCAGCAATGGTTGACACTTCTGAGAGCATAGGAAAGGTGTAGAATTCACCAATTTGACGCTCACGCACTAATAAATCACGGGGTTCACCAATGAAATCAATGTCAAATGGACGAGTTTCAAAAACTTGACTACCACGGAAGGATAACATATTGGCTGGGCCCTTTTCAAGGTTGGCAGCAGCACCAGCACCTTTACGGTAGTATTCTACTTCGGCAGATGGTACCATAGTGACATAGATAGACATTTTGGACGGTAAGATCCAAATGTCTGGTTTGACACCTTCATATTTCATTTGATCTTTTAACTCAGCATCAAGTAAATATAATCCACGTTCTTGTTTTTGAACAAGAGCCCATCTGCGACGTTGAGCACGCAACAATTGACCTGGACGACTCACAGCAGGGCCATGTTGTCTATTCCATTCTTTGTAATGGTTTTTGCAACTCAAGAGAGCGTGGATAACGCCGTGGTAAGCTGTCTCGTTTACTGAATCGACGATCTGTCTAAGGTTCATAAGGTAGTGCTGACGTCCTTGATCGGTTTTGTAGAAACCGTGTTCAATAATAAAGGCCAAACCACGTCTAACCAAGCGATCAGAACGAGATTCACGTTCAGCAGTTACGTATCTGGGGACACCCTGATGAGGTTCCAAATCCATAAGAGTTTTGTTGAATCGGAAAATTTCCCATTTCACAGATAAATCATCGGTAAGAACCCATGGTAAGACCGCAGAAGTATACCAGGCATCTTCCTCAGTAATGAGGTAATCAAGCACCGTTTCCAAGTGCTTGTTCTTTCCCTCATATGCCTTGGGAAGATTATATGTCTCATGAGCAAATTTATCCTCTGCATACATCTGTTTGTAGCGATCGTCGACATTTCCGAAAAAGGGTGCCATAGGATTATTGATTGAACTAGTTTGAGCTGAACTTAAGTGTGATGCTTGTAAAGAGGTTGACATTTTATTAGGTTTAACATTGGGGCTTATATACTGCTTTTTCATTCAAAAAATAGACAAAACACTTTTTACAGGTTAACATTGGATTTAAAGATTGGATTTAAATGAGTTGAATCAATATTATTCTGTAAATATTTATGTATCGCCTTTTTTATATTCATTGTATTTACAGATAAGCAATTGCTTACCCTCTTCAGTATATTTTGCACCTTTACTCCGATTGTCGGGCCCCCAAAGTGGCTGAAGGTTTTGATACCAACAAACGATAAACTGATTTTCCACAATGGATAAATCAAATGCAGCAAATGGGATAATGTGATCAATTTCCCATTCGTCTTCTCCTTTGCCTTGGTTTTCCCAATTCATTCCAGGTGTGAACTGACTTTCGACGTGTTGAACCATTTGTTCCACAGTACATCCAATTAAGTCACGGGTATGGTCTTGCTTCATGTTTCCTAATACGTTTGTAAGTCTTGCACGTAAAATGTTCATTGTTCTGTACTTGATGTCAGTAGCATATCTTTCACGGCGTTTTTCATTCCTTGTATCTTTGTATCCATCATTGTATTTTGCTTTTTTCTCCTTGTTTATGGGATCGCCATTGTATGCTTTTCTTTTTAAAACATTTGCAGGCAAAGCGTTGCGAGCATTAATCAATTCCTTTGTTTCGGGTCTGGCCTGGTATTCTTTTTGATATGCACTTTTTTTTGCTTTGAACTCAGCTGTACCAGTGCGTGTTTTCTCCCTTTCAATAAACCCAGGATCAGCCCTGCGTTTAGCATCTGCTTTTTTTTTCTTAGCTTTAGCAGCAGGCAATGCATTCTTTAAATTTCTCTTTTCTTTAAATTCTTTAGTAGATCTGCGTGCTTTTTGTTTTTCTTTTACACATGGTTTACAAACTGGATTGTGTCCATCGGGAGCTGCCGATCTTTTCCCAAAAATTTGCAAAAGTTTACTGACCCCACATTTCGAACAAGATTTACTCATAAATGTAAGGTTACTCTCTTTTTATTGTAATTAGTATATCAATTATATAAGAGTAACATATTTTTTCCTGGAGAAAAACTTTTGAAATATTTCTCTTAACTATTTTCAGGTAACATCTTGACCCCTCGATTTCCTCATATGTAGGGAATAT
>MDTF01016363.1_pt1 | contig 11101 bp, 8 predicted proteins | sample 811191 | NCBI WGS metagenome assembly MDTF01 (sample SAMN05326649, study PRJNA326480) | marine metagenome | isolation source: seawater | place: Southern Ocean | collected 2011
AACTCGGCGACTTAGCATCTGTAGACGCCAAAACGCTGGGTGCCGTCGCTGATTGGAGACTCGATAACAATGGCATCTCCACTCATGCTGCCGGCTTCGTTTCGGGCTAAGGTGGCGAGTTCTTCTTCTAGCCGCAATCGATTGCGCTGGGTAAACAGAATTGTATTCAAAGTACTGGACCGAGTGCCACCAACACGAGTGCAGCTAGCTACCCCTGATTCAGGCAGAAGCATTACAGATTCGCCTTCACTGGTGAGTTGAACCCAGCTGCTGCAACTAACAAGCATGACCGCGCCGATTGCTGTGATAAGTGCCTTTGTCATGAAATACTCCTGAATAGGGTCCCTGTTTGCCAAATGCTATAAACCTAGGGCGAACACTTTAGCATTTTTAGCCGTGCCTGCCATTACGCAGAGAGGTTTGTGCTACTATTTGGCTCCTATAAAAAGATCAAATGGTCACGCTTGCTATGTCAGATACCAGCCTATTGGAGGATTTAAAAGCCATCGTTGGAGCGTCAGGTTTTCGCGAAGGGGATGACATTGATGCTCGTAACTATACTGACTGGATGGGGGCGAGGGCGATTGTACCTGTTCTTCTTTTGCGGCCATCGAATACCGCTGAAGTGTCTGCGATTTTGAAGCTCTGCAATGACGCTGGTCAGCCGCTCGCCCCTCAAGGTGGGATGACAGGTTTGGTTAGTGCTGCAGCGCCTCTGGCAGGCGAAATCTCTTTGAGTTTTGAGAGAATGAACCGCATTGAAGAAATTGATCCCTACACCAGCACAATGACTGTTGAGGCTGGCGTTGTCTTGCAGTCAATTCAAGAGCAGGCAGAAGCCCATGGCTTACTATTTCCGTTAGATCTAGGTGCCCGTGGCAGCGCCACTATCGGAGGCAATTTGTCCACCAATGCCGGCGGCAATAGGGTTATCCGCTATGGCATGACCAGAGACTTAGTGGTTGGAGTAGAAGCGGTGCTAGCTGATGGTACTGTCATTGATGGCCTCCATAAATTGCGAAAAAACAATACTGGCTACGATCTGAAACAGCTTTTTATTGGCAGTGAGGGGACGTTGGGCCTGATTACCAAAGCGGTGCTTAAACTTACTCAAAAACCTAACAGCCAAGCGGTGGCTATGTGCAGTGTCGATAGTTTTGCTAATGTGGCCGATCTGTTGGTCCATTGTCAGGCGACGCTAGGGGCTAATCTAAGTGCCTTTGAAGTCATTTGGCAAAACAGCTACAAGCTGGTTGAACAGCATATGAGTCACGTGACGGTGCCGTTGGATGCAGACCACGGTTTTTACGTCTTGGTAGAAAGTATGGGTTCGGATAAAACTAAAGACACTGACCTGTTCTTCGACTCGCTAGCATCGGCCACTGAAAAGAATCTAATTGATGAAGTAGTTATCGCCGACTCAGATGCGAAAATGAAAAACCTCTGGGCTGTTCGTGACTCGGCTGCTGAGGTGTCAACGGGCGTGGGGTACATGCATACCTATGACGTAAGTCTGAATGTCAGTGACATGGGTTATTTTGGCGAGGAAGTAGAGCGTCGTCTGCGAGCGCAGTGGCCAGATGCAGTGCTTGGCTTGTTTGGACATATCGGTGATGGCAATGTTCATATTGTAATTAATGTAGGGCCGGATACTAAAGTTTTACACCGAGAAATTGACGAGGTGGTCTATGGCCTTATTCAAAAACTACACGGTGCAATTTCTGCGGAGCACGGCATTGGGATTATGAAAAAAGAATTTCTTTCTTACAGCAAAAGCGAGAATGAAATCGCGCTGATGAAAAACTTGAAATCGACACTGGACCCAAAAAACATTCTTAATCCGGGTCGTGTATTTAATTAGTTATAAAAAAATAAGGAGAGAGTGATGACGGGGAATGATCTTACAGGTAAAAAAGTAGTAATTATTGGTGGTACGGCTGGAATTGGTTTGGCCGCGGCCCAGGCAGCTGCTGCTGCAGGTGCTCAGGTTTGGGTTGCTGGCCGCTCGCAAGAGCATATAGACAACGCCAAAGCTTTGGCGAATGGGGCATTTGAAGTGCGTCAAGCAGACACTCACAATGAGCAAGAACTGGAAGCAATATTTAAAGAAGTTGGTACTATCGATCACTTGGTTTCAGCGGCGGTTGGTGGCGAGCGGACCTTAAAGCCATTTTTAGAGCAAACTGAAGATCAGTTTAAAGCGGCTTTTGATAAGCTTTGGGGCTATGGCAAAGTTGTTAGAACCGGAGCGCCTTATCTGGCCAGCGACGGGGCGATAACCATCGTCAGTGGATCACCAGCGAGAAAAGTTGCAATAGGACAATCACCTCTTAGCTGCGTTGGTGCCGCGGTTGAAAACATGTCTCGCTGCTTGGCAGTGGAAATGGCACCTATACGCGTCAATGTGGTTTCTCCAGGGACAGTGAATACAGCAATGTTTGATTTTATGGGGGAGCAGAAGCAAGCCAACCTTAGTGCGATGACTGCTAATCATTTGATCAAGCGGGCAGGCACATCTGAAGAAGTTGCTGCGGGTATACTTTTTGTTATGCAGAATAAATTCGTCACAGGTACTACAGTCGATGTAGATGGTGGCCGATTGTTGAGTTAGTTGTTTGCTTTTGATTAAAAGCAGTTATTGGAATTTAGTATGAATGATTTACAGATAAAAACAGATGTTGATGCTATGCAAAGTGGAGACCCAAAAATGAGTCTCATCGATGCCATCTATCAACGGCACTCGGTGCGCGGTTATTTGGATAAAGAGGTTCCTCAGGCAACCCTTAATCGAATTTTTGACATAGCCAATCAGTCTCCCTCCAATTGCAATGTGCAGCCTTGGAAAGCGTATGTAGCGTCCGGCAAGCTTAAAGATCGCTTGAAAGCCGAGATGGTAGAAAGAACTTCCGCTGGGGTCGCGCCGAATCCAGATTATCCTTACCGTGGTGATTTCGAGGGCGAATATCGAACACGGCAAGTTGAATGTGCTGTTGCGCTGTACTCAAATATGGGTATTGAGCGAGGCGACAAAGAAGGCCGAATGCGGGCGATAATACGAAACTTTGAGTTCTTCGACGCGCCTTATATCGCATTTCTGGGCATGAATCCTAGTTTTGGAACCACGGTGGCATTAGACGTAGGAATGTACGCACAGTCCTTGATGCTTAGCATGGTAGCTTTCGGACTGCACAGCTGTCCTATGGGGACCATGAGAAATTATCCTGATTTAGTGCGTGAGTCTTTCGATATTCAAGATGATACTAAGATTCTTTTTGGTATAAGCTTTGGCTACGAAGACAAAAGTGTCCCTGCGAACAAAACAACAACAAGCCGTGACGATATTGCGACGAATGTTGTTTTTCGCTCTGTTTAAGTCGGTCTGAAACGCGGTGGCATTAACTATAGGCTGTACAGGGTTTTGTAATTCAGAGCTGTAAATAAGAACATAAATAGAAACTACAAATAAGAACTGCAAATATGAATTATAAACCAGTGGTCCTGCTCTACGACCTGAACAATGCGTTGATAGATGAGTGTGCAATGTTGATAGGCCATACCGGCTTGTACACCACGATTAATACGTATAACGAAGCCAACGCCACCGAAGCTCTTCGGCAATACAATCGTGGTTTTGGTTTGTTAACTAATCGTCTGTCGTGTGTGATCACCGGCTGGAATAGTCATAAAAAACCCAGAGATCAGTTGCTGTTCAAAATGCGTAGCGAAGAAAAGCGGAGTCCATTCAGGTCGGCAACCCCGGTCATGATGATTACGGAAGATCACCGTTTTGATTTAAAGCAACTGGCACTAGATCCAATGGAGGGGAGTGTGGCGGCGTATCTTGATACTGAAAATTTTCAAGAAGAGATAACCAACACACTGCATAAAATTGTTTTTGGTAACCGTGCCCAAGAAATGAACTCTATTGCCTATGCGCAGGTAAGCCGTGAGGAGGAAGCATAAAAAGGGCCTAGGATAGGATTGCCGGCGAACGCTATAGCAGAAAAATTTTGCAATTAGCTCGGCGCGGGAGAAGGCTTTAAAGCCACAAAAGAAAATAAATAGAACACAAAAGCCAGAAATAAAAAAGGCCCAATCGGTGAACCGACGGGCCTTTTTTATTGGGCTTTTTTACTGGCCCTTTTAACGAGGGCCTTTTAGGTTTTGTCTAGGCAGCAGTCATACAAAACACATTAAGTTTGTTGCCATCAAGGTCGCGGAAATAGCCCGCATAAAAACTGTCGCTGCGGGGACCTGCTGGGCCTTCGCAAGCACCGCCTAGCTCTATCGCCTTGGCACAAATTTTATCAACTTGATCGGTGTTCTCCACACCCAAGGCTACCATTACGCCGTTGCCCACTGTGGCAGGATTACCATCAGCTGGCTCTGAGATTGACAGTGCAGGGGCTTGTTGCTCAACAGCCCAAGCAATAAATGTTTCCATTTCCATGAAGCGAGAGGCGCCTACCTCTGCGAGCAAGACATCGTAAAACTTTGCGCTTCGTTGGATGTCTTTAGTCCCTAGAGTCACATATCCTATCATTATATCCTCCCTAATCAGCTGGTTCAGTGTGTTTACAGTGTACAGTTAGAGCCATTATGTGATGTCAGCATTAGCGCTGACGCCAAACAGTTGTAATGCAGTTAAAATTGCAGACGGTTTATTTTTTTAGTTCTTGATAGCGGAAGCAATGGCTTGTGTGGTCGTTGATTAGTCCAGCAGCTTGCATATAAGCGTAGCAGATTGTGCCGCCAATAAACTTAAATCCGCGTTTTTTTAAATCTTTGGACATGGCATCACTTAACTCCGTTGTTGCTGGCACTGCCTTCGCGTCCTTACGTTTTCCATCAAGAGTTTTTCCTCCTACAAAGCCCCAAATATAGGAATCGAAACTGCCAAATTCTTTTTGTACCTCGATGAAGGCCTTAGCGTTCAGGCGAACAGAATAGAGTTTGAGACGGTTTCTGATCAGGCCAGGGTCTAGCAGCAATTTTTCGATGGTGGCATCTGTTAGTTTAGCGACTTTTTCGATTTCGAAATTCTTAAAGCACTTACGGTAGTGATCACGTTTCTTCAACACGGTAATCCAGCTTAAGCCTGCTTGCTGCCCTTCCAAACAAAGAAATTCAAACAGTAAGCGCTCATCATGAACCGGTACGCCCCATTCTTCATCGTGGTAGGCTATGTAAACGGGGTCGTCTCCTGACCACCAGCAGCGATTAGTCATACCTGCCCTTCCTCTGTGCTTAGTCTTTTGGCAAAGCCTTTCCAGCCTCAATCCTCTAAGCTTTTTATTGTTGAGCAAACTTAAAACAATACGCGACGGTCGCTGGCAGAGGACTAAGAAACATTCCGCAGGAAACTGGCGCGTGTGGGTACAGGTTTTGTTACTAGAAACCCAGTGTACAGCGCACTGGGTTTCTGTTGGGGTAGGGTATCAGGTTTTCCAGGCTAGCTTAAGGGAGCGCCAGCGCTATGATTTTAGCAGCAGATGAGAAATCGCTTACCGTCATCACCAAGAACTGCTTGCCTTCATGCATGTAGGTCATGGGTACACCAGTTACCGAGGCTGGCAGCGCTATGTTTGCAACAGTCTCACCCGTTGCTTTATCAATGGCATGGAGTACTGGGTCACCACCGGGGCCTTCTCCGGCAAACAATAGGCTTTTGGTGAGGATCAAACTTGATCGCGTCGGTTTGCCCGTCGGGGGAATGTCAATTCCCTCAAGTAATGGATGGTTCTTTATCCTTGCCGGTGTGTCGCCGTTTACGACCTGCCAAACGTGGTCACCTGAGGTTAAGTCTATGGCCGTGATTCTGCCATAAGGAGGCTTAACTAGTGGGATTCCATCAATGGAAGGGGTTCGATCACCTCCTTGAATGTAGCGAACACTGGATGCATCAGGTTCGCTTACCAATGAAAGAACGCTGGTGGCTGTGCGTGATGAAACATAGATGAAGCCGGTGTCAGGATCGTAGGCGGCGCCCTCCCAGTTAGAGCCACCTGTAGACGAGGGCAAGTGCAAGGTGCCGAGGCTGCCGTCCGCGGGGTCTTTATACAGCGATGGAGGTGTAAAGAGTTCGCTAAAGCGGTATTTGCTGGCGATCTCAGTCGCTCTGGCATGAATATCTGGGGTGAAGTCCACAAGGTCGTTTTCGCTAAAACCGCGGCGGTCATAAGGCGCTGGCTTGGTAGGGAAAGGCTGGGTTCGTGCTGTCGCTTCCCCGGGCACATCGCTAGCCGGCACGGCTCTTTCTTCAACCGGAAACAAAGGCTCTCCGTTTTCCGGATTAAACATAAATAAGTGAGACTGCTTGAGGGTTTGAACAACGGCAGGAGTTCCATCCGGAAGATTAATTACCAAGGGAGCAGAAGGTGTATCCCAATCCCAGATGTCGTGATGGGTGGTTTGGAAATGCCATTTACGTTTGCCAGTTTTGTAATCCAGCGCCACTGTAGAGCTTGAGAAAAGGTTATTACCTGGCCGGTCTGCCCCATAGCGATCACCTGTTGCTGACTCAACCGGCAGATAAACCGTGCCGCGTTCGATATCTGCGGACATTGCTGACCAAACACCGGCGTTGCCTGTGTACTGGGCAGAATCATTAAGCCAAGTTTCGAAGCCGATCTCGCCACGTTCAGGAATGGTCTTAAATGTCCAAAGCTTCTGGCCGCTGCGGGCGTCAAATCCTCGGATGTCACCTTTTACATTGCTGGCTGAAAGAGGGCGCATGCCGACCTCGTGAGCGGCACCGGCGATGACTATATTCTCAACAACTAGGGGCGGAAATGAAATGCCGATATCGAGATCATCGCGGCCAACGCCACGGCGCAGTCCGCTTTGTAAATCTACGTAGCCACCAGCACCGAAGGACGGCAGAGGGTCGCCGGTTTGTGCATCCAATGCGACTAAGTAATAGCCTGGTGTGATGGTAAATATGGTCTCCTGACCATTGTCATTATAATAAGAAAGTCCTTTCCCTGAACCTTTGCGCGGGGCGTCGTTAAAGCGCTCGCCTTCTTCTGGTCGCCACAGCCAAAGGAGCTCGCCACTGATTGCATCTAACGCTACAACGTTACGGGTAGCGCCTGCCGTTGCATAAATTTTGCCGTTGACCATTAACGGCGTAGACGCGCTATAGGTTTCGGGGCGAGGCCCAAAACTGCCCGTGTCAAAAGACCAGGCTATTTCTAGGTCGGCAACATTGCTGGCGTTGATTTGGTCCAATGCTGAATAGCGATTGGCGCCTTTATCACCATGATAGTCGGCCCAGGGCACGCTTATGCCAGCGTTGACATCGGCGGTCATCGCGGCTGGATTAATCGTTAAAGCGGCCAGTTCAGGCACACTTATCGTGCCCCCTTCGATATTGACATTGCCAGAATCAAGAATGAAGGCCGTTAGGTCGTAGTATTCCTCATTCGACAACGAGCCAGGGGTTTCAGCTGGCATGGTGGAGCGCACTTGTTCGAAGAGTTCTTGACCGCTGCGACCTATCCATTTTGCGTTGAGTCTGGCATCCATTTCGGTGGGCACGTGGCAACGAGAGCATTCGGCGGTAAAGGTGACACGTCCGCGCTCAACGCTAGCTACTTGTGCAAGGGCAGGGGCCATATTGACAAGGGTGAGAAGTAGGATTGAAGGTACTCTTAGCACAGTGGCTCTCCTTTACAATACCGAGGGGCATCGTTGAGTGGCCTCTTGGAGATTTACTATTTTAGTGACTTTACAGCTATTTTTCTTAACGATTAATTTTCGACGGCGATGGTAACGGTTTTAGTTCAGCGGCGAAAAGCATAGAACGCAGAGCTTACACTGCATAAAGCTCGGTATTTGCTCTATGTTGTCAATTTTTTACTGCGGCAGGGAGTTGTTCCGGGATACTCGTTGAGATTCGCCTTTTATAGGCTTTCCCAACGGCAGCATTTTGTGAGTATTTTCTCTGTCGATTAAAGAGAATTGGGATTCATTCGCTTTTTAAAAAGTATAGCAGCAGCTGTAAATCTGGGTTTCCCTAAATGCTTTGTTGAATCTACTACCTGCCGTTTGTCTAAGGACTGATGAGCAATAATCTTCTTCCTACAGGAATTCTAATGAGCCGAAAAAAAATTACCTTAATTGGCCTGATATCGATTCTTTCCGCACGTATGTCTACTGCCCCGCAGTTTGGAACAGACGCCTCAGCATGGGGCAACTATTTGTCTTGGTAGGAAGCTAACCCCGGACCTGTGACAGGTGACCCGACTGGGTTTCTTAAAAATCTCCATGACAACGCCAACGCTATCCTAACCTTCATATCAACTCCATAGGCGAAGCTGTAAACAAGGGAGAGCAAGGCTTACCTTGTCCGGTAGCTACTATTTTAGCTAAAGAGAGTTTAAACAATCTCGCGGTGCTTGAGGCACGGCCCAGCCCAAATATGACGTTTATGCTCAAGCTAGCCGCGGGTCAGTCTCCAGAAAAAGGTGATGGGCGGTGACGAAGTCGCCGGGGTACGGGAGGCCTAGGTTTTCGGCATTTTGCCGAGATTGTTATTTGTTTTAAGCGGCTTACGATTACACCTTTATTAATTCAAAATTCTTTGAGAGCAACCTTTAAATGCTCGCCGGTGACTGTTTGTGTTCCTCGTTCTTTTTAATGTAATCCGCGCTTTTGTGCTACTGCATAAGTCAGGACAAAAATACTACTTGCGAGTATTGATAATACTGTCCGACTAGTTGAAAACCACCCCTTTAAGCCGCGTTAGCCGTTACAAACTATCACACCTATAGTCCTGTAAAATAAGCTAAGCGCTTGATTAAAAGATAAATTTCTACTAAGTTAACCGCCAACTTTTTGCATCAACAAAAGTCAGCATAATAATTCAGGGGAACGAAGTTGAAGAACGTGATTTTAGGCTTCCATAGAAGGATTGGCCATCTATTACTATTGGCGACGGTTTTTGGCTGTGGAACAAGTTTTGCTCAAGAGCTTACCAGCATGGCGGTGGCGCCAAGTACAAATGCTTTTCCTTTAACGACCATTCCAGCTATCGACGGCAATGTTTTTGATGACACTGCTTGGGCGTCAGTTACCCCCACTAGCGGCTTCACTCAAGTACAGCCCTATGAAGGCCAGCCAGCTACTCAGCGTACCGAAGTCTTTATTGGTTTTTCAGAAGAATCTCTCTACATCGGGGTAATTGCTTATGACGATAATCCTGAGGGGATCATTGTCTCTGATAGTCGGCGTGATTCTAATATCGACGAAACCGACAGCTTTCAAGTAATCATCGATGGCTTTTTTGATCGTCAGAGCGGCTATGTTTTCGGTACCAATCCAGTCGGTATTGAGTATGACGGCCAGGTGATTAATGAGGGTTCCGGTGGTGGCAGTTTCAACTTGAATTGGGATGCTCCATGGGTGGTTGCCTCGAAGATTGGGGACTATGGCTGGAGTGCAGAGATGGAAATACCGTTTTCGTCGCTGCGCTATATTGGCGGTGATGTGCAAACCTGGGGAATAAATTTTCAACGTAATATTCGCCGTAATAACGAAGTCGCCTACTGGGCACCAATCGAGCGCCAGTTTAGTCTTTATCGCGTATCTGAAGCGGGCACCGTCGGGGGTATTGATGTGCCTTCACAGCAGAACCTATTGGTGACACCTTATGCGCTGACCCGGGCAGAGCGTGGCGGCAGCATTGCTCAGGGTACTAACCTCGACGAAGAGTTTGGCTTTGACGTAAAGTATTCAATCACTCCCAGCTTAACTTTGGATGCAACTTACAACACCGATTTTGCTCAGGTGGAGGCGGATGACATACAGGTTAACTTAGACCGTTTTAGTTTGTTCTTTCCCGAAAAACGGCCGTTCTTTTTAGAAAACGCAGGGCAGTTTGGCGTCGGTAACGCGCGAGAAGTTGAAATGTTTTTCAGTCGCCGTATTGGTATTGGCGCGGGCGGTGCACAGCTTCCCGTTGAAGGCGGTGCAAGACTTACCGGCAAGATAGGAAGTGATACCAATATTGGATTATTGGCCATGCGCTCGGAAGGCATACCTGGGGTGGCGGCAGCGAATGATTACACCGTCGCCCGGGTAAATCAGGAGCTTGGCAATCGCTCTACCCTAGGCTTTATGTACGTTGGTCGTGATGGCGATGGCACCGTTAATGGTGATAAAAACCAAGATTACAATCGGACCTACGCCGTGGATGGTCGCTGGGGCATCGGCGACACAACCCTAATCAGCGGTTTTGTAGCAAAGACCGATACACCGGGCAGAAGCGGTGACGACCATGCGATGTCGGTGAATAGCACCTACAACACCCTTGATTGGACGCTAAGTGCAGGTTATGCGGAAGTTGCAGAAAACTTTAACCCGGAGGTCGGCTTTCTTTCCCGTACCGCTTATAAGAAATACAGCGCAAGTGTTTTTAGGCGATACCGGCCAACTGATTGGGGCAACTTATTTGAGTTACGGCCTCATATCTCTTATCGCAGCTACTACGACTTTGATGGCTTTCAAGAGACGGGCTTTCTCCACGTAGATAATCACTGGGAATTTTTAGGCGGCATGGAAGTTCACACCGGAGTTAACTTCACTCAGGAAGGTGTAAAGGAGCCGTTTAATATTGTGCCGGGTGTAACAGTTGCGGCTGGTGAGTATGAGCATGCAGAAGCTCAGCTGCAATATTTTACTAATCAAGGCGAGCCACTTAGTTTTTTCGTAAACAGCAGGATTGGTGGTTTTTTCGGTGGTGATAGGATTAACATAGAGCCAACCGTTCGTTACCGGGTGGGTGAAAAACTAAGCACGGAATTTTCTTGGAATCACTCGCAGATCGACTTGCCTGTTGCTAATGGAGATTTTGATGTGAATTTAGCTAAATTCCGTCTGTCTTATTCCTTCACCCCAAATGTATTGTTACAGGCGCTTTTACAGTACAACGACCGTGACGATGTTGTAGCCACGAATATTCGGTTTTCGTGGATTCAGTCCGCCAATGCAGGCCTGTATATTGTTTACAACGAAGTGGATGAGAGCGGTCTCGGTGCGCCAAGAGAAAATGCACGGGGATTAACCATCAAGTACAGTCGTATATTCAACCTGTTTAATT